>WBZT01000497.1_pt1:5000-31772 | contig 31772 bp, 28 predicted proteins | sample 5204241 | NCBI WGS metagenome assembly WBZT01 (sample SAMN12344358, study PRJNA552823) | activated sludge metagenome | biome: Activated sludge suspended growth; feature: Nitrification reactor; material: Wastewater; isolation source: activated sludge from nitrification reactor of... | reverse complement strand
ATGGACCTCGAACGGCTGATCGAGGCCAGCGTCGACCAGATCGACTTCACCGGACTCGCCATCTCAAAACTCGACTTCGCGCGCGCGGTGACGGCCGCCATGGAGCAGGTCGACGTCTACACGGTGGCGCGGGAGCAGATGGACCCCGCCAGAGTCGCGCAATACCTGCGCGAGAACGTCGACGTGGCTGAAGCGCTGCGGGCCGCGCCCACAGCCGTTGCCGGAGAGGCAGTGCGAGGCGTGCGCGACACCGTGGGGCGTCTCACCGGTCGACGCTGAGCGCCAGGCAGCGTTCGATCTCTGCCAGTGACATGTCCACGTCCGCTGCTCCGGTCATCCAGTTGCACACCGAGATCCGCATCATGGCGACGCCTGCGCGTCGCGTGCCGCCCATCCAGCAGACGCCACCCGCTTGGATGCGCCGAATGACCTCGTCGGTGGTCGCATCGTCGGCGCCGAACCGCACCAGAACCTGGTTCGCGGTCACTTGATTGCACACCTGCGCGCCGGGCATGTCGGCCAAGGCGACTGCGAAGCGCTGTGCCAGATCGCATTGGCGCGTGACGAGGTCCGCGACCCCACTGCGTCCCAGCTGCCGCAACGCTGCGTGAACGCCCAGCGCCCGAGCCCGGCGCGATCCCTCCGGGGTCCACGCCGATCCATCGCGGCGGTCGGTGCTCGCAGGGAGATACGGTGCGGTGGCTCGGCATACCTCCGTGTGGTGCCCGGGATGGGCGGTGAGCACGATCCCGCTGTCATAGGCGGTGTTGAGACCCTTGTGCGCGTCCAACGCCCACGAGTCGGCCTGCTCCCAGCCCTGCAGCTGGTCCCGGTGACGTGGGCTGGCCGCCAGCCAAGCTCCGACGGCGGCGTCGATGTGGACCCATGCGCCAACGGCATGAGCGGTACGACAGATGTCTGCCATGGGGTCGATGGCGCCCGTGTTCACGTTGCCTGCCTGTGCGCACACGATCGCGGGACCGGCGACCTCCGCGAGGCCGCGCTTGAGGTCCTCCGGATCGATTCGGCCCTGGTCATCGACACCGACGATCCGCAGTCGGCGGCGCCCGATGCCCAGATAGCGCAGGGCCACGTCGATGGAACTGTGACGCTCAGCGCCCGCGAGCACCGTGATCGGTGGGCCGCCCGCCAATCCGTCTTCATCGAGATCCCAGCCCACTTGCGTCAGCACGTAGCGGCGAGCGGCAGCCAGGGCCGTCCAGTTGGCCATGGTCGCTCCGGTCACGAAGCCGTACGACAAAGCGGGCGGCAGTCCCAACAGCTCGATGATCCAGCGACCCGTGACGTCCTCGAGTTCCGCCAAAGCAGGCGACATGACAGCCAGCGCCGTGTTCTGGTCCCAGGCGGCCGTCAGAACCTCGGCGCCCAGGGCGGCCGGCAGAGTGCCCCCCGTCACGAACCCGAAGTACCGCGGCCCGGCGGATGGCATGATCCCCACGGCCAGTTCCTCGGCGAGCTGTGCCACCGTGCCGGCCGGGTCGGTCGGGGAGTCAGGCATCACCTCGCTCAGGCGCGCAGTGTCCGTCACTGCCGTGCGGTGCTGTGGCAGTGCGGCCAACCAGGATCGAGCCTGCGCAGCGGCAGCGTCGAAAGCCGGCAAGACGTCTGCTTCGTGGGTCATGACGCCATCCTGATCGATCCCCTTGCCGAACCCGAACTCACGTCGGAACCTGAACTCCTGCCGGAACCCGAGATATCGCGGAGACGAACCCGGGGCACCACAATGGCGCGACGCTGGGCAAAGCGGTGATGAACCCAGGGCAACGCTGTGATGAACCCCGTCGGCAGGTAACCCGCATCGTTCGCTGTCATGATCGGCACGCAACCACAGCAGGGACGGAGGCGCGACATGCTCGAGGTGGCCGAGGTCGGTAACACGATCAGCAAGGCGGACTACAAGGCGGCAGTGCCGCAACTGAGGGTCGACCTGATCAACGCTCAATACGACCTGCGGAACGCCGATTTCTCAGTGATCATCTGGATCGCCGGCGATGACCGGATCGCAGCCAACGAGATGGTCAATCGTCTGAATGAATGGATGGATGCGCGATACGCCAACACCAGGGTCTTTCTCGATCCCACCGAGGAGGAGCAGGAACGGCCTCAGTTGTGGCGGCTGTGGCGCTCGTTGCCCAAGAAGGGTCGTGCGTCGATCTTTGTCGGTGGCCTCATGCGGGCAGCCTCGATGCGCGCCAACGATGAGATCAGCGAGGGGCAGTTCAGCAGTTGGCTGCGCCACATCTCCTTGATGCAGCAGCAACTGGTCGCGGACGGAACCCTGGTCCTCAAGTTCTTTCTGCACACACCGGAGAAGAAGCAGCGCAAGAAGTTGCGAAAAGCCGAGCAAGACCCAGAGGCTGGGTGGCAGATCGATCAGCGAGACTGGGCTGCACTGGACCAGATGAACCCCGTCCTGCCGATCGCGGAGCGGATCCTGAGAGAAACCAGCGCCCCGGGTGCGCCGTGGACCATTGTCGAGTCCACGAACAACCGCTACCGCGACCTCACCGTCGCCCGCACCATTCTCACCGCCCTTCAAGGCCGGTTGGAGTCGAAAGCGAACCACGGCCCGGCGGTGGCTGATTCGTTGTTCAGTGATCTCGAAGGCGAAGCCAACGTGCTCAGTGGCGTCGACCTGTCCCAGTCACTGGACAAGGCCACCTATCGGGCGCAGTTGGCGAAGCAACAGGCGAAGTTGCGCAAGCTCTCCCTCGAGGCCCGCAAGCGCGGCATCAGCACCGTCCTGGCCTTCGAAGGGTGGGACGCCGGCGGAAAGGGCGGCGCGATTCGGCGGGTCACGCAGGCGCTGGAGGCCGGCGACTACCGCGTCATCCCCGTGGCCGCTCCTACCGAGGAGGAACAGAAGTTCCACTACCTGTGGCGGTTCTGGCGCGATCTGCCTCCCGCTGGCCGCTTCGTCATCTTCGATCGCACCTGGTACGGACGCGTCCTCGTCGAGCGCATCGAGGGCTTCGCGGAGCCCGCCGAGTGGCAGCGCGCTTACGACGAGATCAACGACTTCGAGGCGCAGATGGTCGAACGGGGTTATTACGTCGCGAAGTTCTGGCTCCATATCTCCCAAGAGGAGCAACTGGCGCGGTTCGAAGCGCGTGAGGACACCCCTTACAAGCAGCACAAGATCACCGAAGAGGACTATCGCAACCGCGAGAAATGGGACGACTACGTCCAGGCGATCGATCAGATGGTGCTGCGTACCACCGCCGACCGCGCGCAGTGGCACGTGATCCCCGCCAACGACAAGTACTTCGCGCGGGTCGCGGTGTTGAAAGCCATCAACAAAGGGCTCCAGCGCGTGTTGCGCGACTCGTGACCGCCCTTCACCACTGACCGCGTTGCGGTCACGACGAGTCGGCTTGGTCCCACCGAAGCAAAGCTTCGATCCACCGATCCACCGGCTGCTGCGCGTCACCATCGAGGCGCCCTGGCTTCGTTACAGCCACTCAACAGTGGCCCGCACTGCCCTCGCGCCTGTGCCTTGCCATGCCACCCCGCTGGTGACGCTCGCTGGGGGCCCCTCCCACGTCGAAGCCGTGGGGGAGCCGAGGATCGGTGGATTGAAGCTAAGGTGACGGCATGCCGCGGACTTCAACCGCCGACCTTCAAGAAGTCCTGTTCGATTCGGACTCGTGGCGGTCATGGGATGCACCGATGCCCGACCCCCCCGGCGACGCTTCCTATCTCGACGAGTTGGCGCGTGCTCGAGCTGCCACCGGCAGCGATGAATCCATCACCACCGGATCGGCTCGTATCGACGACCAGCCGGTCGCCGTGGTGGCCGGTGATTTCGACTTCCTCGCCGGTTCGGTGGGGATGGCCTCCGCCGCCCGCATCGTTGCCGCGGTGGAGCGGGCCACCGCGCTGGGCCTGCCACTGATCGGTCTGCCCACATCCGGTGGGACCCGGATGCAGGAAGGAACTCCGGCATTCCTCGAGATGGCCGGCATCGCGTCCGCCCTGCGCCGACACACGGGCTCCGGACTGCCGTACCTGGTGTATCTGCGCCACCCCACGACAGGTGGTGTGTTCGCCACCTGGGGATCCCTCGGCGACATCACGTTCGGCGAACCGGGTGCGCTGACGGGTTTCCTGGGCCCCCGGGTGTACGCGGGGCTGTACGGGCGGGAGTTCCCCTCCGGAGTCCAGACCAGCGAAGGGCTGGCTGCTGCCGGAGTCATCGACGGTGTCGCCTCACCGTCCGAGTTCCGCTCCCTTGCCGCCGCGGCCATCGAGATCTGGCGCTCCCGACCGGGCAGTGAGGTGCCGGCAGGGTGGGAGACCCCCGGCCCGATGGTCAGTCATCTGCCCGCCGCACGAGCCCCGGAACATCACGAACCCGGCGTCGCCGACGATGCCTGGTCCGCGATCGTCGCGACCCGAGACGAACACCGATCCGGCGCCGGCGAACTGCTCGCGGCCCTCGACATGGTCGTGGAACTGTCGGGGACCGGTGCTGGCGAACGGGCGGCGGCCACAGTGTTGGCCCTTGCCCGACTGGACGATCAGGGCTTTGTGGTCGTGGCCCAGGACCGCGCCGCCCAACGACAACTCGCCGCCGGGGATCCCGCGGCCGGCATAGGGCCCGCCGATCTGAGGGTGGCCCGCCGGGGCATGAGGCTTGCCGAGCGCTGGGGGTTGCCCCTGGTCACAGTGGTGGACACGCAGGGCGCCGAGCTGAGCGCACGAGCAGAGTTCGGGGCCTTGGGCGGAGAGATTGCCCGCTGCCTGGCGGATCTGTCGGAACTGCGGGTCCCGACTCTGTCCGTACTCCTCGGCGGGGGCGGTGGAGGTGGTGCCTTGGCGCTGTTGCCGGCAGATCGGGTGATCGCTGCCGCAGACTCGTGGGTGACACCGCTGCCGGTCGAGGGTGCCTCCTTGATCCGGTTCCGAACCACCGATCGAGCCGCGGAGGTCGCCGCCAATCAGCACATCCGGGTGGCGGACCTCGCGCATGTCGGCGCTGTAGACAGAATCGTGGCCGAGCCAGTCGCCGAGTGCGCGGTGTGGAGCGCGGTGTTGTCGGAGGAACTCGCCCGACTCGTTGCACGCGGGGTTGATCCCGCGGGACGACGGTGGCCCGCTGGTCAGGTGGAGGGCTGACGCTCGCCTGGCCCGGTCCCGGGCGCATCAGGGTACTGCTGGGCCTCGGCGAACGCCGCCTGCAGACTCTTCAGACCATCTCGCAACGGAGCGGCATGATGGTGTCCCAGATGGGGAACCGCCGCTTGGACGAGCCCGGCGAGCGCCTCGATCAGGATGCGCGCCTCGGCCAGGTCCACATCGTCCGAGGTGCCCTCGTACAACCCGAGTTTCACTGCCGCGGCAGTCATGAGGTCGACGGCGTTCGCCCCGACGATCTCGACGGCCGACAAAGCCCTGAGGTCGCGCGTGGCGGTAACGATGCTGTCATTGGATTTGGCTGCAGCTGAGTCCATGCGGCTACACTGGCACGCGACCTATCCGGATCCGCAGTGCGGGTCGGATGCGCAAGCGGACTCAAGTCCCACCTTTCGACCCTCGGTCGTCTGGTTTGGTCCCGGCAGGTACTTCGGGTACCTGTCCGCTTGTGCCTCCCTCCGTGCCCGGTTCCGGTGACACCTACGAAAAAGGAGGCGCCATCAGCGTCGAACCCCGGATCAACGACCGGATCCGAGTCCCCGAGGTCCGCCTCGTCGGACCGAATGGGGAACAGGTCGGAATCGTACGCATCGATGATGCGTTGCGACTGGCCCGGGAGAGTGACCTCGATCTGGTCGAGGTGGCCCCCCAGGCGCGACCCCCGGTCTGCAAGTTGATGGATTACGGCAAATTCAAGTACGAGGCCGCCCAAAAGGACCGTGCTGCCCGCCGCAATCAGGCGCAGACAGTAATCAAAGAGATGAAACTCCGGCCCAAGATCGATCCCCACGACTACGAGACCAAGAAGGGTCACATCGTCCGCTTCCTCAACGGTGGCGACAAGGTCAAGGTGACGATCATGTTCCGGGGTCGCGAGCAGAGCCGACCCGAACTGGGCTTCCGGCTCCTCCAAAGACTCGCCGAGGACATCGAGGACATCGGCTTCGTGGAGTACACCCCGAAGCAGGAGGGGCGCAACATGATCATGGTGATCGCGCCGCTCAAGAAGAAGTCCGAGGTCAAAGGTGCGCGCAGCCAGCAGCGTCGCGACCGGGAACGTAGAGATGCGGAGCGCGCCGAAGCCGGCGCCGGCGAAGCCGCACAGGACTGACGAGAGGACAGATCATGCCGAAGATGAAGACCCACAGCGGCACCAAGAAGAGGATCAAGAAGACCGGATCCGGGAGACTGCGCCGTGAGCAGGCGAACCGCCGCCACCTGTTGGAAGGCAAATCCACCAAGCGCACCCGGCGACTGGCGGCAGACGTGGACGTCTCGCCCGCCGACACCAAGAACGTCAAGCGCCTGCTCGGCGAGCGCTGATCGGAGGAGAACTGACATGGCAAGAGTGAAGCGGGCAGTCAATGCCCACAAGAAACGCCGCGAGGTCCTCGATCAGGCCAGTGGCTACCGCGGTCAGCGGTCCCGTCTGTACCGCAAAGCCAAGGAACAACTGACTCATTCGCAGGTCTACGCGTTCGACCATCGCAAAGACCGCAAGGGTGACTTCCGCAGACTGTGGATCCAGCGCATCAACGCCGGTGCCCGCGCCAACGGCATGACCTACAACCGGTTCATCCAGGGTCTGCGACTGGCAGGCGTGGAGGTTGACCGGCGCATGCTCGCCGAACTGGCGGTCAACGACCCGGACGCGTTCGCGGTGCTGGTCGACCAGGCTCGCGCGGCAGTGTCCGCCGCCTGAGGGGCCGCGGTCACTCCCGCCGACCCAGCACGATGACGCCAGACGGCCCCACCTCGGTCAAGTCCGACCGGGTTGGGGCCGTCCGTCGTCTCGCCAACCGTTCTTTTCGACGCAAGGTCGGTCGCTTCCTGGCCGAAGGTCCGCAGTCCGTGCGAGAAGCCGTCGCATGGCGCCCGGACATCATCGACGAGGTCTACGTCAGCACCGAGGCACCGGCGCCGGTGCAGGAGATCGCCGCCGCCGCACAACTTGCCGGCCAATCTGTCACGGCGGTTCCGGAGCCTGTCCTGCTGGCCATGACTGAGACCGTGCACCCGCAGGGGATCGCCGCGGTGTGCCGGTTCCTCGATGGTGACGCGATGGGACTGCTGAACCAGTCTCGTCTTGTCGTGATGCTCCATGAGGTCCGCGACCCGGGCAACGCCGGTACGATCCTGCGCACCGCAGATGCCGCTGGGGCTGACGCCGTGATCCTGGCCGGGGATAGCGTGGATCCCTACAACGGCAAGTGTGTGCGGAGTAGCGCCGGTTCACTGTTCCACGTTCCCTTCGCCCAGACCGATGCACCCGCCGATTCGCTCTCCGGCGCACGTGCTGCCGGCCTCCAAGTGCTGAGCACCTCGGCGGCTGGTACGCGGAACCTGTTCGACATGCAGCGTGACGGTTCGCTGGCTGCGCCCACGTTGTGGGTGTTCGGAAATGAGGCGCACGGCCTGCCGACTGAACTGGCCGCGGATGCTGACGTGGCGATCCCGATCTTCGGCCTCGCGGAGTCACTCAATCTGGCGGCCGCTGCTGCCGTTTGCCTCTACGCGACGGCTGCTGCTCAGGCGGGGTGATGGTCCGTGGTGGAGCCAGGGGTGTCCAGCCACCGCAGGATTCCCGCTACGTTGGCCGCCGTTGCCGACAACTCCTCCTGCTTGGCCAGGAGCCCCGAATCCGCGTATAGCGCACCGTGGCGCTCTCGATCCCGCTCCCGCACCATGGCGACGGCGTGGTCCAGATCGGGGGAGATGTCGCGTGCGAGTCGCACGACGTCCACCCAGGCATGGAGTTCGGCGACAGAGGCCGCCAACGTGTCATCGACATCGCTCACCGGTCCGAAATGGCTGAACAGGAGCCTGGTCGGGCCGACATCGCGCATCGCGGCCAGCGACGACAGCGTCAGGTCGAGGTCGAAGTCCGGCGGGGGTGTCGCGGGTCGCATGTCCCGGGTCTCAGGCACATAGACGCCCGCTGCGTCCCCGGTGTAGAGATCGCCCGTGGCCGAGTCCACCAGCCCGATGTGGTGTGACGCGTGCCCCGGATTGTGGAACGCTGCCAGCCACCGGCCATCTCCGAGATCAATGGATCCTCGCTCCGCGATAGAGACGATGCGCCGCGCCTCGGTCGGTCGCAGAACCCCGAAGAGCCGGTCCATCGTGGCGCCGAACACGCGCCGAGCGCTGGCGACCAGCCGAGTCGGGTCAGCGAGATGCCGGGCGCCCCGTTCCTGGACAACGACATCGGCCTGAGGGAACGCAGCTGCGAGGTCACCCACTCCGCCGGCGTGATCCAGGTGGATGTGGGTCACGACGATCGAGCCCAGGTCACCAGGGCCGATGCCCAACTCCGCCAGTTGCCGGCGGACCAGCGATGCCGATCGGGCGGTCCCCGTCTCGATCAGGCACGGTCGCGAACTACGGATCAGGTAGGACGAAGTGATCGACTCGTGGCCACCCATACGGGTGTCCATCATGAAGATCTCGTCACCCAGGTCGGTGGTGTCGACATGCGTCACATCGTCGATTCTGGGCCTTCGCCCCACCCGTTGCCCGGCGATGGGGCCACCGCGAGCATCACTACACTTGTCGAGTGCCGAAACAGACCGGGGAGGGCCCCGAACAGTCCCAGCAGGCCCGCGAGCAGCCCCAGCAACGGCCCCAGCGGGAGGCCGACCCCGCTGTCGCCGAGGCAGTGTCGGCGGCGGCTGTCGACGCCGCCGTGGGCCAGGCGCTCACTGCCATTGCCGCAGCTGATGACCTCGAGGCGCTGAAATCGGCACGGCTGGCCCACGCCGGTGATCGTTCGCCCCTGGCATTGGCGAACCGCGGGATCGCTGCACTGCCGGCCGCAGCCAAGGCAGATGCCGGCAAACGGGTGGGCCAAGCTCGCCGACAAGTCCAGGCGGCACTGGACGAACGACGCACGGTTCTCGAGGCGCAGCGGGATGAGCGAATGCTCGTTGCCGAGGCGGTCGATGTCACCAAGGAGTACGACCGCGACCCCGTGGGGGCCCGACATCCGCTCACCACCATCCAGGAACGGATGGCGGACATCTTCGTGACAATGGGCTATGACGTCGTTGATGGGCCCGAGGTCGAGACCGAATGGCACAACTTCGATGCGCTCAACATCGGTCCGGACCATCCTGCCCGCTCGATGCAGGACACGTTCTTCGTAGAGTCTGCTGACTCCGGCGTCGTTCTGCGCACGCACACCTCACCAGTCCAGATCCGGACGATGCTCACCCAAACTCCTCCCATCTACATGGTTGCGCCGGGCCGCGTGTTCCGCACCGACGAACTCGATGCCACCCACACCCCCGTATTCAGCCAGATCGAAGCGCTTGCCATCGACCGCGGCATCACCATGGCGCATCTCAAAGGCACGTTGGACCACTTCGCAGCGGCGTTGTTCGGTGCCGGAATCGTCACGCGGCTGCGTCCGTCCTACTTCCCGTTCACCGAGCCGAGCGCCGAGATGGACCTGCAATGTTTCGTCTGTCGCGGCGCCTCCGTCGGCGACCCCGACCATCCATGTCGCACCTGCGGCAGCGAAGGGTGGATCGAGTGGGGCGGGTGCGGGATGGTCAACCCTCGGGTGCTGCGGGCATGCGGCATCGATCCAGACACATACAGCGGCTTCGCGTTCGGGATGGGTCTGGAGCGCACCTTGATGTTCCGGCACGGCATCACTGACATGCGCGACATGGTCGAAGGTGACGTGCGTTTCACCCGTGCGTTCGGACTGGAGGTCTGATGCGCGTTCCAGTGTCCTGGGTGCGTGAGTACGCGCCGGTCCCGGCCGATCAGAGCGGTCGCGATATCGCCGCCCGACTCATTTCGGCCGGGCTGGAAGTCGAGACGGTCGACACCGTCGGTGCCGGACTGTCGGGGCCGTTGGTCCTCGGTCGGGTTCGTTCGATCGAGGAGCTGACCGAATTCAAGAAACCCATTCGGTTCTGCCAGGTGGAAGTCGGCGATGCCCACGGTCACCCGGACACCCCTGGGCTGCGTGGCATCATCTGCGGCGCCCGCAACTTCGCCACCGGTGACCTCGTGGTGGTGGCGCTGCCCGGAGCCGTGCTCCCCGGTGACTTCGCCATCGGTTCTCGCAAGACGTATGGACGCGTGTCCGACGGCATGATCTGCAGCGAGCGGGAGTTGGCGCTCGGTGACGAGCACGACGGGATCATGGTTCTACCCCAGGGCAGTGGTGTCCCCGGTGACGACGCGAAGCCGCTGCTCGGCATCGGTGATGAGGTGCTCGATATTGCGGTCACCCCTGACCGTGGCTACGCGCTCTCCGTGCGAGGGGTCGCTCGCGAGGCAGCAACGGCCTATCAGGTGCCGTTCAGCGATCCCGGCGTGCAGTTGCACGAGCTGCCTGTCCCCGCCGATGACGCGGTGGCCCACGAGTGTGCCAGTGAGGATCCCGTCGGATGTGACCTGTTCACGCTGCGCACCATCAGCGGATTCGATCCTCAAGCGCCCACACCCTTGTGGCTACGCCGCCGACTCGCCGCCTGTGGAATGCGGTCGATCAGCCTCGCCGTCGATGTCACCAACTACGTCATGCTCGACGTCGGACAGCCGCTGCACGCCTTCGACCGTGACCTGCTGCGCGGGCCGGTGCGCGCACGGCGAGCCCGGCCGGGAGAGACCCTCGAAACCCTCGATCACGTCCAGCGGGAGCTGGACCCCGACGATCTCGTGATAGCCGACGACCGCGGAGCGATCGGGCTAGCCGGGACCATGGGTGGCCTCACCACCGAGATCAACGACGACACCACCAACATCGCACTCGAGGCAGCTCACTTCGATGCGGGTGTGGTCGCCCGGATGTCGCGACGACACAAACTCAGCAGCGAGGCCTCGCGTCGATTCGAGCGCGGTGTCGACCGTGGCCTGGCGCCCTTCGCGTCCGAGATGGGCGCGGCTCTGCTCCTCAAGTACGGGGGCGGCCGCCATGACGGCATGACCGCGGTGGAATCCGCACCCGAACCCGTGAGCATCACCATCGCTACGGACCTGCCAGGCCGGGTCGGGGGGCTCGACATCAGCGCCGACGTCGCAGTGGCTGCCTTGAGTTCCGTCGGATGTGAGGTCCGGACGGACGGCGCCCGCCTGCACCTCACCCCGCCCACCTGGCGACCAGACCTGACCGATCCGTACGACTTCGTCGAGGAGGTACTGCGGATCGTGGGGTACGACGCGATCCCGTCAACTCTGCCAGCGGTGCCCGCGCAGCACGGGCTGCCCGATTCCCGCCGGATTCGTCGGCGGGTAGGCATGGCTCTGGCCGGCGCCGGCTACGTCGAGGCGCCGTCGTATCCATTCCTCGGGGAGGCGGATCTGGCAGCGCTGAGCATCGAGACCCCCGACCCCCGCCATCGCGCCGTCCGACTCGCCAACCCCCTCAGTGATGAGCAGCCTCTACTGCGCACCACCTTGCTCCCCGGCTTGGCGGCCACAGCACGGCGCAACCTAGCGCGCGGGAACGAGGACCTGGCCTTGTTCGAACAGGGGCTGGTGTTCCAGCCGCGGATCTCGGTCACTCCCAGTTCCGTGCCGCGCCCCGATGTGTCCACGCGGCCCAGTGACCACGAACTGGATGCCCTGCAGGAACTGCTCCCCGACCAACCCCGGCATGTGGCAGTGCTGCTGACGGGAGCCCGGGAACTGGGTGGCTGGTGGGGATCCGCTCGCCGCGCGGACTGGGCGGACGCGGTCTCCGCGGCCCGACTGGTCGCTCGCACGGTCGGCACCGACATGCACGTCACACCTGGCGCGGCTGCTCCCTGGCATCCCGGCAGGTGCGCCGCCTTGCTCGTCGCTGACATCGTCGTCGGTCACGCGGGGGAGCTGCATCCGAAGGTCATCGAGCGGTTTGGGCTCCCCGAACGCAGCGCCGCCATGGAGTTGAATCTCGACGCGGTGGCCGCCGCGCGGGTACCCGTGACTCCCGCACCAGGCGTCGTCACCATGCCCGTGGCGAAAGAGGACGTGGCACTAGTCGTTGCCGCCGACATCGCCGCTGGGGACGTGGCGCACGCCCTGCAGCTGGGCGGTGGCGAGTTGTTGGAGTCGGTGCGGCTGTTCGACGAGTACACGGGAAGCCAAGTCGGTGAGGGCAGGAAGTCATTGGCCTTCGCCCTGCGCTTCCGAGCCGCTGATCGGACGCTCACCTCGGATGAGGTCGCAGCCACTCGACGCGCCGCAGTCGCCGAGGCGGCGCGTCGATTCGGCGCCGTGTTGCGCGACTAGGGCGAGTTCAGATCCTCAGGCGGCGGGTCAGGGGATGTAGTCGATCACGACGGAGGCGTTGTTCCCGCCGGTGCATTCGGTAGGCAGTGTCTCGGAACAGTACATGTCGTAGTACTGATCGGTCACGGGGCTGTAGACCCCGCTCAGGAATGTGGAGCCACCCGAGGAGTACCACGCGGAGGCAACGTTGTTCGCGAAGGGGCAACTCGTGGCGGGACTGGCGTAGACCCCGACGTCACACGACTTGTACTCCGTCGGAATCGTGTAGCCGGGCCAATCCGGTAGATCGGGGATCGATTGGCGCGTCACCGTCACGGTGGGAGCGGGCTTCGGTTTCTTCGTCAACGTGACGGTCGGAGTCGGAGATGGGCTTGCCGATGGTGACGTCGCCGCGGTGGTGGTCCCACCTGTGCCCGACGAACGCAGGAGAACAAAGGCGCCGACGCCGAGTGCGATCACACCCACCACCAGCGCGGCAACGACCAGGACCGTCAGACCGTTCCCCGACGACGGGGGCGCGGGGGTTCCGGCGGGCGCCACCGGTGTCCCGGGGGGAGCAGCCGTAGGCGGCGGCGTGATCGGCTGGGTCTGTTGGGCAGCGGCATCGAAGGGTGTTCCGCACTGTTCACAGAAGTGAGCGGTGGGATCATGCTGAGCTCCGCAGGACGGGCAGAAGTTGCTCATGACGACCTCCCCAGGACTAACCCCGGATACCTCCACGCTACTCCCTGTGCCCGATTCATCACCTCGTCTGGGGCACTACAGCAATCGGCGGAGCACCTTCCCCGTCTCGTTGCGAGGGAGGTCCGAGACAACCGTGATGTCGCGGGGCCGCTGGTACCCGGCCAGGTGATCCTTGGCGTAACGACGCACATCGGCCACCACATCGGCATGCGGATCACAAGGGACGACGAAGACGGCGACCCTTTGACCGTACTCAGGGTCCGGGCGGCCGACAGCGGCGATGTCGGCCACGCCCGGGCAGCGTCGCAGTACGTGCTCGACCTCGCTGGGATGGACATTCTCACCGCCGCTGATGATCAGGTCGTCGGCCCGCCCCACGATGGTCAGAGTTCCCGCCGAGGTCCAGTAGCCGACGTCCCCGGTCGCGACCAGATCTCCGCGGCGATCCTTGTCATCACCATCCACGTAGCCGTCGAACGACGCGGCGGAGCCCACCCACACGTAGCCCTGACGGCCAGGTCGCACCGGCTCGCCGACGTCGTCGAGGAGTTCCACGCGGACCCCCGGGAGCGGGCGTCCGGCCGAGTCGGGATCACGCGCGAGATCCTGTGGAGTGGCTACTGTCGCGTACCCCACTTCCGTGGAGCCGTAGAGGTTGTAGAGGACGTCGCCGAACTCGGCGCGGAAGCGCTCGACGATGTCCGTGGGCAATGGCGCCCCGCTGACCAGCACTCCCCGAAGCGCGCTGAGGTCGTATGAGCCCGCTCCAGCCTCGGCCAATCGTGCGACGACCACCGGGGTCGTGATGATCAACCCCGCGGCATGACGGTGTGCTGCCGCAAGCACCTCCTCTGCTCCCGGTCTCGCGATCATCACCTCCGTCGAGTCGAGCAGAGCCGCAAGTCGATGATTCAGCCAGCCCCATGAATGGAACAGGGGGGCGGCCATCACATGGGTGTCCCGCTCGCGGTACGGCAGCATCGACAACAGTGACACCGTGGCGGACAACGGCGTGCCGGACCTGTCGGCTCCCTTTGGCTTTCCGGTCGTGCCCGAGGTCAAGATGATGTGCCGGCCGCCACCGGCGAGGACCCGCAGGGTCCGCGAGCCCGAAGTGGCGCCGGTCGCCCACTGCTCAGGCTGGATCAGATTCAGCACCTGAGTGCCGACTGGTATCCGCGGTGTCAGGTCCGGATCGGCCAGCACCAACGTGATGCCGTGCTCACTGCACAAGGACGTCACCTGGTCGGCCGTGAAGCCGGGATTCAAGTAGACGAGGTCGGCCCCGGATCGCGTGACAGCAGCGATCGCCACCGCGAATCCCGCCGAGTTGCGTCCGTACACGGCCGCTGTGCGGCCGGGCGCCAGACCTGTCGTCCGCAAGAAGGCGGTTGTCCGCCGGGTGAGGTCTTCGGCCTGATGCTGGGTGAGGGTCACGTCGTACTGGTCGACCAGGGCGAGCTGGTCGGGGTGGCGGTCGGCGCCGGCGGCCCACCCGATGGCGGGAGACACACCGTGGACCAGCAGATCTCGGCCCAGGCGCACACCGGTGAGCGGGTTGATGGGAACCGTCAGCCCGGACGAACGCCACGCTGAGAAGCCGGCGGTCGTGAGTTGTCGGACTTGGGACAGATCCGGGCGTCTCACCACGGGACCGCTCCGCCGTCGGCAGCGGTCCCGGGGGATTCACCCGGGTCTGCCGCGGAAGGACCCGGGCGTTTGGCGGAAGGTCCCAGGGTTGCGGCGGAAGGGACGGTGGGGCGGCGCCGCATGGGCCGACTGTGCCGTACATCGGTGCCTCGAATCCAGTCGGCCTTGAAATCCGGTGGGTGGGCGGCGGACCATCCCCCAGGGGTATGCGTATACTCGCATTCATGCTCGAGAGTAGGCGCGTGCGAACCGCGGTCGTCGGTGCCAGTGGGTACGCGGGCGGAGAGTTGGTGCGGATCCTGACCGCCCACCCGGCTGTGGACCTCGCCGTGTTGGCAGCAGGCGGCAAGGTGGGGGAGCCGGTCACGTCGGTACACCCGGGGCTGACCGACCGCGCAGATCAGACGTTCGCCCCGACCGATCCGGCGACCCTCGCGGACTGTGACCTGGTGTTCTTGGCTCTGCCTCACGGCCACTCCCATGCGATCGCCGAACACTTGCCGGAATCCTGCATGGTGGTCGATCTTGGCGCCGACCATCGACTACGTGACCAGTCTGCCTGGGCGCGCTACTACGGCGGCCCCGCTGCGCCGGCCTGGACCTATGGAATGCCCGAGCTGCTCGACACACGTCAGACCTTGGCCGGGGCGCGGCGGGTCGCGGTACCAGGCTGCTACGCCACGGCGATCACTCTGTCTCTATGGCCCTTGGTGGCGCATTCCCTCATTGCGAGCGACATCGTCGTCGTCGCTGCCAGCGGGACCAGTGGGGCCGGACGGGCACCGTCCGAAGCGCTTCTGGCGACCGAGGTGATGGGCTCGATGAAGGCGTACAAGGTGGGGGGGATCCACCAGCACACACCGGAGATCGAGCAGGCCCTGGCCACGGCCGGCGGTGGCGACGTCACCTTGTCCTTCACGCCGCTCCTCGCGCCCATGTCCCGGGGGATTCTCGCCACGTCGAGCGCGCCGATCATGGCAGGCGTGTCCGGCGATGATCTGCGCGCGGCGCTGCACAAGGCCTATGCCGATGAGGTCTTCGTCAAACTATTGCCGGAGGGGATTTGGCCGGTCACAGCGGCCACCTACGGCGCCAATACTGCGCTCGTGCAGGTCGCGTTAGACGAGCACGCGGGCCGCGCTACCGTCGTGACGGCCATCGACAACTTGCAGAAGGGCGCCGCCGGACAGGCAGTGCAGTGCGCGAACATCATGCTCGGACTTCCGGAGACGACGGGTCTCACCACCTTGGGGGTCGCACCGTGAGTGTCACCGCCGCCGCGGGGTTCCGCGCCGCAGGTGTCGCCGCAGGCCTCAAGCAGTCGGGAGCGGCCGACATCGCGCTGGTCGTCAACGACGGACCACTGCAGTCCGCAGCGGCTGTGTTCACCACGAACCGGATCAAGGCCGCCCCGGTCCTGTGGTCCGAGCAGTGTCTCAAGACAGGATCGGCGCACGCGGTGGCACTGAACTCCGGGGGCGCGAATGCGTGCACCGGGCCCGATGGATTCGCCGATACCCACCACACGGCGGAACACGTCGCGGGTCTGCTCGGCTGCGGACCGATCGAGGTTGCCGTGTGTTCCACCGGGCTCATCGGTGAACGGCTCCCGATGGATCTCCTGCTGGCCGGGTTCACGACAGCCGCCAACCAGCTCGATGGCGAGGGCGGTGCGGCAGCCGCCCGGGCGATCATGACCACGGACACTGTTGCCAAGGAGGCGACGGCCACAGGGGACGGCTGGCGCGTCGGGGGAATGGCGAAAGGGGCGGGCATGCTCGCCCCGGGGATGGCGACCATGCTCTCCGTCCTCACGACCGACGCGGTGGCCGACGCCGCGACGTTGGACGAGGTACTGACTGCTGCCGTCGCCCGCACCTTCAACCGAGTGGATTCCGACGGCTGCATGTCCACCAACGACACTGTCGTACTCATGGCCTCGGGCGCGTCCGGAATCACGCCCCCGCGGGGGGAACTCGCGTCCCTGGTGACGAAGGTGTGCGCCGAGCTCGCCCGCATGTTGGTGGCCGACGCGGAAGGCGCCGGAAAAGACATCCGCATCGATGTGCGCAACGCGGCGTCGGAGTCCGATGCCGAGATCGCGGGTCGGGCGATCGCACGCAGCAATTTGTTCAAGTGCGCGGTCCACGGCGAGGACCCCAACTGGGGTCGCATCCTGTCTGCTGTGGGAACCACGGATGCGATCTTCGAGGCGGACGCCATCGATGTCGCGGTCAACGACGTCTGGGTGTGTCGCGGGGGTTCTGTGGGCGACGACCGGGATCAGGTCGACATGAGCGGCCGGGAGGTCACTGTCACCGTCGATCTCCACGCCGGCGATGAGAGCGCAACTATCTGGACCAACGACCTGACAGCCGACTACGTGCACGAGAACTCGGCTTACTCCACATGAAGACGCTTCGGACTATCGACCGTGAGACGGCCGTGGCGAATGCGGCGGTCCTGGCCCAGGCGTTGCCGTGGCTGGAGCGCTTCCACGGGGCCACGGTCGTGATCAAGTACGGCGGAAACGCGATGATCGACGAGGCGTTGCAGCGTGCCTTTGCCGAAGACGTCGTCTTCCTGCGGATGGCGGGCCTACGCCCGGTTGTGATTCACGGTGGCGGTCCTCAGATCACGTCGATGCTGGGTCAACTCGGCATCGATTCGCAGTTCAAGGGCGGCTATCGGGTCACGACGAAAGAGGCCATGGACGTCGTCCGGATGGTCCTGACCGGACAGGTTCAGCGGGACATCGTCCGGCTGATCAACGAACACGGCCCTCACGCCGTGGGGCTGTCTGGGGAGGACGCGCACCTGTTCACGACGACGCGCCGCCTCGCAGTTGTGTCCGGAGTGCCCGAGGACATCGGATTTGTCGGTGATGTCTCGGCCGTTCGACCCGACTTCGTCACCACGCTGCTCGATGACGGACTGATCCCGGTCGTCTCCAGTATCGGGATCGGGGAGGACGGCCAGGTCTACAACATCAATGCCGACTCGGCTGCTGCGGCGCTGGCCATCGGACTTGAGGCGGACAAGTTCATCTTGCTCACTGACGTCGAAGGTCTCTACGCGGATTGGCCGGCTTCGGCAGAGGTGATCCGCACGATTGCCCTGTCGGAACTTCGGGAAGCGCTACCAGGGCTCGAATCCGGCATGGCGCCGAAAATGCAAGCCTGCGCCGACGCCGTCGCGGCTGGTGTCCCACGTGCCCATGTCATCGACGGTCGGATTCCCCACTCACTGCTCCTCGAAGTCTTCACCGACGAAGGCATCGGGACCATGGTGCTGCCCGATGGGGTGGCCGACGAATGAGCGCCACCTCGGACCTCGCGGCGCGGTGGGACACCGTCATGATGGCCAACTACGGAACTCCACCCGTGGCCCTGATCCGCGGCGAAGGTTGTCGGGTCTGGGACATCGACGGGGTCGAGTACCTCGACCTGGTCGCGGGTATCGCCGTGAACACACTGGGTCATGCGCACCCCGCAGTAGTGGCGGCGGTCTGCGATCAGATCGGTCGGCTCGGGCATACCAGCAACCTGTCGATGCACACCACCGGCATCGACCTCGCGGAGAGACTGGTCGCATTGACCGGGCGACCCGCTCGGGTGTTCTTCAGTCAGGACGGGGCGACCGCGAATGAGGCCGCCTACAAGATTGCGCGGCGCCACGGTTGGGCCAAGGACCCGACCGGCGGTTCCCAGCAGATCGTCGCAGCCGAAGGCGCATTCCACGGTCGCACCATGGGCGCTTTGTCGATCACGGGGAATCCGGCGAAGCGGGACCCGTTCGAGCCGCTTCCACAACCCGTCACGTTCGTCCCCTACGGTGACGCCGACGCGTTGGCCGAAGCTGTCTCGAACCGTACTGCCGCGGTGTTCCTCGAACCGGTGTTGGGCGAGGGCGGAATCGTCGTTCCCCCTCAGGGCTATCTCGAGGCCGCCCGGAGCATCACGTCGGCCCACGATGCGCTGCTTGTGATCGACGAGGTGCAATCGGGCATCGGTCGCACAGGTTCCTGGTTCGCAGCGGCGGCTGTTCAACCCGACATCATGACCCTCGCCAAAGGGCTGGCCGGCGGACTACCGCTGGGCGCCTGCCTGGCGTTCGGCGCAGCCGGGGATGTGCTGCGCCCCGGTGACCATGGCACCACTTTCGGGGGCAACCCTGTCAGCGCGGCCGCCGCTCTCGCCGTCCTCGACACGATCGAGCGCGACGATCTGCTGGCGCAGGTTCGGGACAACGGTGACCGGTTGGCCCGGGGGCTGCTCTCGACCGATGACCCGTGGGTCGCTGGGCAGCGCGGTGTCGGGCTGTGGCGCGCATTGGTGTTGACCGATGATGTCGCGCCCGCTGTTGAACGTTCCGCTCGGGAGAAGGGCTTTCTGGTGAACGCGGTGCAACCGTCAGCGGTCCGTCTGGCGCCGCCGCTGACCATCACCGCTGAGCAGATCGACCAGTTCATCGCGGCCCTTCCGGCGATTCTCGCGGACGCTCGACAGGAGACCGTGACATGACCGTGCCCCGGACGATGTCGGCGCGGCGGCTGCGCATCGTGGAAATCCTCGAAAGCCATCCGATTCACTCGCAGGCCGAACTGCGGGAACACCTCAAGTCCGACGGGATTCAGGTCACGCAAGCGACGCTGAGTCGCGACCTTGATGAACTGCGCGCCGTCAAAGTGCCGGCTGCCGATGGACAACTTGTGTACGCAGTCCCGGGTGAAGGCGGTGACATGACGCCACGCCCTCCGGACCTGGATGCCGCCCGTGGCTCCAAACTCGCCCGGGTCGGCCCCGAACTGATCATCACCGTGGACTCGTCGGCGAACCTCGTGGTGTTGCGGACTCCACCCGGGGCCGCCCAGTACCTGGCCAGCACGATCGATCACACGGTCCTCACCGATGTGATCGGAACCGTGGCCGGCGACGATACGGTGCTCCTGGTCACGCGAGACCCCATGGGCGGGGCCGCCGTGGCCGACAGGATTCTGACGATGATCAACGAACGGGTGCGACCATGAAGGAAGCATTCCGGGGAGTAACGACAGGAGAGGCGCATCATGAGTGACCGGGTGGTATTGGCGTACTCCGGGGGGCTGGATACGAGTGTGGCGATCGGTTGGATCGCGGAGCAGACAGGCAGCGAGGTCATCGCTGTCGCCGTCGATGTCGGTCAGGGTGGGGAAGACCTCGAGGTCATCCGCAAGCGGGCTCTGGCGTGTGGCGCAGTCGAGGCGGAGGTCGCTGACGCCCGCAACGAGTTCGCAGACGAGTACTGCGCTCCCGCGCTTCGTGCCAACGGGCTGTACATGGACCGATATCCGCTCGTCTCGGCACTCAGCCGACCACTCATCGTGCAGCATCTGGTGGCTGCTGCACGCAAGTACGGCGCGACCGTGGTGTCACATGGCTGTACAGGAAAGGGCAACGACCAGGTTCGTTTCGAGGTCGGTATCGCCAACCTCGCACCTGAGCTGACGTGTATCGCACCGGTTCGTGACTACGCCATGACCCGGGACAAGGCCATCGAGTTCTGCGAGTTGCACGGGCTGCCCATCGATGTGACCAAGAAATCCCCCTACTCGATCGATCAGAATGTCTGGGGCCGTGCCGTCGAAACGGGGTTCCTCGAGGACATCTGGAACGGTCCCATCGAGGATCTGTATTCCTACACCTCTGCACCAGACGCTGCCGCCGAGCCGGACGAAGTCGTCATCGAGTTCCGGCAGGGGGTGCCGGTGGCTATCGACGGGCGTCCCGTCACCATGCTGCAGGCGATCGAGGAGCTGAATCGTCGCGGAGGTGCCCAAGGTGTGGGTCGCCTCGACATGGTCGAGGACCGCCTTGTCGGCATCAAGAGCCGTGAGGTCTACGAGGCTCCCGGCGCGATCGTCTTGTTGACCGCTCGCGAGGAACTGCAAAACGTGACCATGGAGCGGGATCTGGCCCGGTTCTTCCGCGGCGTATCCCAACGGTGGACCGAGCTGGCCTACGACGGTCTGTGGTTCTCTCCTCTGATGCGGGCTCTGGACGGTTTCGTCACCGAGGCGAACCGTTCGGTCAGTGGGGAGGTTCGCGTCGTGCTGCACGCTGGACGCGCCGTTGTCACCGGACGTCGCTCTCCGCAGTCCCTCTATGACTTCGGCCTCGCCACGTACGACACGGGGGATACGTTCGACCAGTCCAAAGCCAAGGGGTTCATCGACCTCTGGGGTCTTCCCAGTTCAATGGCCACCGCGCGGGACATGCGGTCGGGGCAACAGTGACCGACACCGAGGATCTGCGGCTGTGGGGCGGTCGTTTCGCCAGCGGACCCTCTGAGGCAATGGCGCTGCTGAGCTTGTCAGTGCACTTCGATTGGGTACTCGCGCCCTACGACATCCAACAGGGAAAGGCGCACGCCCGGGCATTGAACCGGGCCGAGCTGCTGTCGGACGACGACCTAGCCGCCATGCTGGCGGGCCTCGACGGACTACTGGACGATGTGCAGTCGGGATCGTTCCGGCCCACGCAGGCTGACGAGGACGTCCACACCGCGATCGAGCGGGGTCTGCTGGAGCGGCTCGGCCCCGAATTGGGTGGACGGTTGCGAGCGGGACGCAGTCGCAACGACCAAGTCGCCACCGACTTCAAGTTGTACCTACGCGATCACGCCCGCCTGATTCAGTCGATGGTGCTGGATCTCGCCGCTGCCCTCGTGACCCAAGCCCGAGCACACGCCTACGACGCGGCGCCCGGGTTCACTCATCTTCAGCGGGCCCAGCCCGTGGCCTTCGGCCATGAGTTGGCCAAGCATGCCCACGCCCTGCTGCGAGATGTCGAACGCTTCGACGATTGGGATCGGCGGGCTGCCCGCTCACCCATGGGCGCCGGCGCACTGGCCGGTTCGTCGCTCGGCCTCGACCCCGAGGCGATCGCTGCGGATCTCGGCTTCGACTCGGTCATGACCAACTCGATCGATGCGGTCAGCGACCGTGACTTCGTGGCGGAGTTCCTGTTCGCGGCCACGATGCTCGCCGTGCACATCTCGCGGTTGGGAGAGGAAATCTGCCTGTGGGCCTCCAACGAGTTCGGCTGGGCCACGCTCGATGACCGGTTCGCCACAGGATCCAGCATCATGCCGCAGAAGAAGAATCCCGATTCAGCCGAGCTCGCCCGAGGCAAGGCCGGTCGCATCATCGGGAACCTCACGGGACTCCTCGCGACCCTGAAAGGGTTGCCGTTCGCGTACAACCGCGATCTGCAGGAGGACAAAGAACCTGTCTTCGACACCGTCGGCCAGTTGCAGATGATCCTCCCGGCGATGACGGGAACTGTCGCGACTCTGGCATTCGATGCGGCCGTCATGGGCCGCGAAGCCCACGCCGGTTTCGCGCTCGCCACTGATATCGCCGAATGGCTGGTCCGCGCGGGCATGCCGTTCCGGCGGGCGCACGAGGCCGCCGGCGCCTGCGTGCAGATCGCGGAATCCCGCGGCGTCGAGTTGGACGACCTGACCGATGAGGAACTTGCCTCGGTATCGCCACTGCTGACGCCGCAGGTTCGCTCGGTCCTCGATGTCGAGGGCGCACTCGCCTCCCGGGACAGCGTCGGCGGCACCGCGCCGAGCCAGGTGTTGACGCAAGTCGCCGACCTCGAGGCCGCGATCGGACGGATGCGTGACCAGGCGGAGCGCAAGTCGTCCGAATGACGTCTCCCTCGCGGGTCAGCGAGGACTGAGGTCCCAAGGGGGCTTGGGTACTTCTTGTGCCGACAGCGGCATCGTGCGCGATGTGATCGCGTCCGAGCTGCCGCGCTTTTTGATGAGTGTCACGCCCTGCCAGCGCAGTTGGCCGTCGCGCTGCTCGAGCGCGAAACCCGCGTCCCGCATCACCTGCATGGGAGTGGGACCGAAACTGAACGCCACGTGCGAGTTCTCAGCAAGAAGCACTGTGCTGTTGATCATCAGGATCCCCTCGAACCTCCAGATCGCGAGATTCGACGCGCCGCTCGGATCCAGTGGGTAACTGTTCGGGTCCATCCCGACCGGGCGGTAGGTTCCCATGCGCTCACGCCATCTGCTGGGAATCCGGTAGTCCGCCGGAATCCGTTGAGCCGCCAGTCCCACGGCTCCACTGGGAGTCCGCCCGAGCAGTACCTCCTGACCCCTGATCCGGTCGAGCCGCCAGGCGGACCCGCCTTCATCAGAGGCGTACCACCCGTCGGAGCGCAGCGTGACGAGCCGGGTGGGCGACGCGGGATCCTGGGCGCTGCTCGTCATGGCCAGCGCATCGCCTTCGACCGCGACATCCAACACCCCCCGCGAGTTGGCGTAGTGGCCGGCCATGGCGTTCATCTGTTCCCGGTCCGGTGCGACGATCGGAGCTGGGCTTGGTGGGGTGGGTGGTGGCTGCCCGGTCTTCGCCTGCCGCATCAGGTACATCGCCCGCTCCCACACCGTGTCCCGGACGCCCGTCTGGTCTGTGGTGTTGACGGAGACGAACACGCCGATCCGGGTGTCGGGAAGCCACGCCGCCATGGAGTGATGGAAGTACGTGTCGCCGCCGTGGTTGACCACTGCTCCCAAGCCCGGGTCGAAGTAGCCCAGCCACCAGATCAGGCCCATGCGGAACGGCACGACATCCCAAGGCGCCCGTTGCTGTGGGGTGATCATTTCGGCGACGGTGCGCCGCTGCAGGACACGGTCGCCGGTGGGGGTCCTGCCGCGGTCGATCATGGTCCGCAGGTACCGCGCCATGTCGCGGGCATTGGAGACGACCGAACCCGCGGGCCGGACGTTGATGTACTCCCGTTGGCGCCGGATGACACGTGTGGAACCGTTGGGCTCTGTCACGACCTGATAGTTGGCGGCCAGTTGCCTCGCGGTCGGCTTACTGTCGTCGAAGGTGGTGGAGTCCATGTTCATCGGGCGGAACATGTTGCGTTGGGTGAACCGCTCGAAACTCATCCCGCTGACGTTCTCCACGACCGTCTGCAGCAAGGTGATAGCGACGTTGCTGTACGCCCAGGCCGCACCTACGCGACGAGTGGGCAACTCCGACGTGAGCTGCCGCAGCAACTTCTGGTCCATGTGGCCTTCCGGCTCGACCCCGAACTCCGCGAGGTTCATCAGGTCACCGGGAATCCCCGAGTGGTGGGTCATGATGCTGCGGACGGTCACAATGTTGTGTGCGAACCGCTTGCGGTTGTGTGCGAACCGCTTGCGCATCCGGAACCCCGGGATGTAGCGCTGCAGCGGAGCGTCGAGGTCGACCAGGCCCTGCTGCACCAGCTGCATGACGGCCATGGCGGTCATGGTCTTGGAGGTGGACCCGATGTGGAACAAGGTGTCGGAAGTCACCGGCCGCTTGGCCTCCCGGTTCGCGAAACCGAAACCATGCGTCCAAACGGTGCGCCGGCCGTCGACCAGCGCGATCGTGAGCCCGACAGCACCCGACGCAGCCAGCATCTGCGGGATTTCCTGCTTCAAGGCGGCGATGACGGGGGAGTAATCGACACTGGCTCGTTCGACGCGTTCAGTTGTCGGAGTCGCACCCGCCGGCGCAGTGCCCCCGAGGCCCCCGAGGCCCCCGAGGCCCCCGAGGCCCCCGAGGGACAGTGCCGACGCCGCGAGACCAAGAACTGACAGAGGGATCACAGCGCGATTGACGGTACGGAAAGCCATGCACTCATTGTCCCACTGTCGTCACAGACGGTGACGGCGGCCAGGAGATGGGCTCCGTGGCGGGCGGGCCATCTGCGTGACAGGGGCTGCCCGATCCTGTCAGGATCGGTTCATGAGCAGCTCCTCGCCCGATCAGATCCGCAAAGAGGCCATTCACCGGATCAAGGCCAAGCAGGCCTTCTGGCAGATGGTCGGGGGATTCGTGATCCTGTCCCTGATCATGACCGGAATCTGGTTCCTCAGCGGCCGCGGCAGCTTCTGGCCGGCGTGGGTCATGTTCGGGCTCGGTATCGCATTGGTGTTCAGCGGTTGGAACGCGTACGGCCCGCACGGTGACATCACGGATGCCGACATCGACGCAGAGATGCGGCGCATCAAAGGCGAGAGCTGATTGGTTCCGGCGCGTCATACTGGCCGGGAACACCCTATGACCGACCGATCGGCTCCAGCGATGCCCCACCCGAACAGGAGCGCCCAACCCAGCAGGGGCGCCCGATGAAGAGGAGGCCGTGATGAGTGACCCGAACCTGCGCAAAGAGGCCATCAAGCGGGTCAAGGCCAAGAAGAACGCTAAACAGCTGACGGGCATCTTCGTCATCATCTGGGCCATCTTCATCGCTGTGTGGGCTTTGTCGACCAAGGACTCCGTGCACGGACTCACCTGGTCGAACTTCTGGCCCATCTGGCCGATCTTCGGCATGAGCATCGCCCTCGCCTTCGTCTGGTGGGGGGCCTACGGCCCGCGTGATCAAATCAGTGATTCCGACATCGACGCCGAAATGCGCAAGATGCAGGGCGGTCACTGACCATCGCCCGAGAGATCCGAACCGGCGCCCGGGCACCCGGCGAGTAGCCTGTCGCCATGACGACCGAGCGACTCGCCCGCACCCTGCCACAGGCGGTGCGCCAGTTCCTGGGCTTCACGTCCCCACGAATCCTGCTCACCTGTCTGGTGGTGGCAGTGGCCATCCGGCTATGGGTGGGGGACTACGTGTGGGTGAATCTCATCCCCGTGGTGGCGGTCATCGCGTTCCAGCCGTTCCTGGAGTGGATCCTCCACGTCTTCGTCCTGCATGCCAGGCCTCGTCAGGTCGCGGGGAGAACCGTCGATACGGTCGTCGCCCGGGAGCACCGGGCCCACCACGCGGATCCGCGTGACCTCCCTTTGATCTTCATCCCTCTGCGTTGGTGCCTCTACCTGGTCGCGTCAGTGGTGATCGTGGGACTGCTCATCCCCGGGTGGTCGGACAAGTCCAGTTTCTGGGTGGCGGCTTTCGCGATGGCGGTGGGCTACGAATGGTCGCACTTCCTCATCCACACCGACTACAAGCCGAAGTCACGGGCCTACCGCCACCTCTACACGAACCATCGACTGCATCACTACCGCAATGAGAACTACTGGTTCGGGATCACCAACACGCTCGGAGACACGGTGATGCGCACGGCGCCGGACAAGAAAGACGTCCCGGTGTCGCCGACCGCCAAGAATCTGCACGGTGCAGCGGCCAGCTCCATGGGATCCTCATGACCGCGATTCTCGCAGAATTGGACGCGCGTGGACTCATAGCGGACTCCACCGATCGTGATGCTCTCGCACGCCGGCTGGATCAGGGTCCGGTCACGTTCTACTGCGGGTTCGACCCGACCGCGCCCAGTCTTCACTTGGGCAACCTCGTTCAGATCCTCACCATGAAGCGGCTCCAAGAAGCCGGGCATCACCCACTCGCGCTCGTCGGTGGAGCCACCGGCTTGATCGGGGACCCCAAGGAATCCGGCGAACGCGCGCTCAACGACCGCGACACCGTAGCGATATGGGTCGGCCGGATCGAGCAGCAGTTGCGGCGATTTCTGTCTTTTGAGGGCCCCGCTGCAGCTCGGGTCGTGGACAACTTCGACTGGACCACCTCCATGGGTGCGATCGAACTGCTGCGCGACATCGGCAAACACTTCAGTGTGAATCGGATGCTCGATCGAGAGGCGGTGGCAGTCCGCCTGGCGGGTGCTGGCATCTCGTACACCGAGTTCTCCTACCAAGTGCTCCAGGCCAACGACTACCTGCACCTGCACCGCGAGTACCACTGTGAGCTTCAGACCGGGGGATCGGACCAGTGGGGCAACCTCACGGCAGGGGTGGACCTCATCCGCCGGGTCACGGGTCATCACGTGGCCGCGCTGACGACCCCGCTGTTGGTCAAGAGCGACGGTAACAAGTTCGGCAAGACCGAGGCCGGCACCGTCTGGCTCGACGCCGAACGCACCAGTCCGTATGCGTTCTACCAGTTCTGGATCAACGCGGACGACGGAGATATCGGGCGGTGGCTGCGGGTGTTCTCATTCCGTCCACTCGCCGAGATCGAGGAACTGGAGCAAGCGACGCGA
>WBZT01000496.1_pt1 | contig 31804 bp, 25 predicted proteins | sample 5204241 | NCBI WGS metagenome assembly WBZT01 (sample SAMN12344358, study PRJNA552823) | activated sludge metagenome | biome: Activated sludge suspended growth; feature: Nitrification reactor; material: Wastewater; isolation source: activated sludge from nitrification reactor of wastewater... | reverse complement strand
GAGGAAGAGGTCGAGGGCGTGCGCGAGATCGTCGGTCCCGACGCGGCGGTGACCGGCTTCTACTCGTACGGCGAGATCTCCGCATTCGAACCCAATGCGCCGTTCGCGCTGCACAACCAGACCATGACCGTGACCACACTGGCGGAGGCCGCCTGATGCACCCGCTGCTCGAGCGCCAGTTGAACCGGGTCTACGGCGGCGCCATCCCCCCCGACGTCGCGTGCCTGCTGCCGCTCATCGATGACGCCTATCGCGAAGCGGACGAGGACCGCGCGATCGTCGGCCGCTCGCTCGACGTGATGTCGGCCGAGCTGCAGGAGCGGTACGACGCGCTCGCGCGCCGGCTGCGCGAGCGCGAACGTGACCTGCGCGTCTTCCAGGCGGTGCACGACGCCGTCCTGTTGCTCGACGACTCCGAGCACATCCTCGAAGCGAACGCCTCCGCGACGCGCGTCACGGGACTCTCGCACGACGCGCTGGTCGGCCGCGCCTTCGCGGACAGCGTCGGCGTCTCGCCTCCGGTCGCGAGGCTCGACCTCGACGTGATGGCGTCCCGCAACGGTCCGCTGGAGGAGGACGTGCTCGTCACGCGGCCCGACGGATCGCTCCGGCAGTGCGAACTCACCGTCGTGTCGCTGGGCGCCGGCTCGCCGTCGGACGGCCGCTGGATCGCGGTGCTGCGGGACGTGACGGAGCGACGCACCCTGCAGAACCAGCTCTTCCAGAGCCACAAGCTCGAAGCCATCGGCCAGCTCGCTGCCGGCGTCGCGCACGAGATCAACACGCCCTGCCAGTACGTGGCAGACAACCTGGCCTTCCTGAAGGACGCCTTCGAGTCTCTCGCACTCGCGGTCTATCGCGAGGACGCGCCAGCCAACGGAGACCTCGCGTTCCTGCGTGACGAAGTGCCGTCGGCGATCGCGCAGTCACTCTCCGGCATGGAGCGCATCGCGGAGATCGTGCGCGGGATCAAGACGTTCTCGCACCCCGGGACGGGTGCGCGGACGGCGTGCGACCTCAACCAGATGCTGCAGACCACCGTCACGATCGCGCGCAACGAGTGGAAGTACGTCTCCGACGTCGAACTCGATCTCGACCCGACGCTGCCGCAGGCGTGGGTGTACGCCGACGAGATCCAGCACGTGTTCCTCAACCTCGTGGTCAACGCCGCTCAGGCGATCGCCGATGCGGCCGGCCCCACCGGGACGCGGGGCCACATCCGCGTGTCGTCGCGGCGCAAGGGCGAGATGATCGAGATCCGCGTGGCCGACGACGGTCCGGGTATTCCCGAGAAGATCCGGGCACACGTCTTCGACCCGTTCTTCACCACCAAGCCGGCCGGAAAGGGCACGGGGCAGGGGCTCGCCATCTGCCACCGCGTCGTGGAACACCACTCGGGACGGATCGAAATCGAGGATCACGATGGTCCCGGCGCCGTGTTCCTGGTTCGCCTGCCGTGGACACCCCCCACCGCGATGGCCGCCTGAGGCCGAGGAGACCCGACATGACCGAGCGCGTGCTGTTCGTCGACGACGATGCGAACCTGCTCGAGGCGTCCCGCCGCGTCCTGCGCGGCCAGCTCGAGGTGGTGACCGCGCTCGGAGGAGAGCGTGGAATGGAAGCCGTGAAGTCGCAGGGACCGTTCGCCGTCGTGGTCTCGGACCTGCGCATGCCGGTCATCGACGGCATCTCGCTGCTGCGCCACGTGCGCGAGGTCGCGCCGGAGACGGTGCGCGTGCTGCTCACGGGCAATGCCGACCTCACGACCGCGGTCGCGGCCGTGAACGAGGGCCAGATCTTCCGCTTCCTCACCAAGCCGTGCCCCGGCACCGTCATCCGCGATGCTCTGCGCGACGCCGTGCGCCAGTATCGGCTCGAGAATGCCGAGCGCGTGCTCACCGAGCACACGCTGCGCGGCAGCATCCGCGCGATCGTCGAGATGATGTCGCTCGTCCACCCGACGGTGTCGGCCCGCACGAGCCGCGTGCGGCGGCTCGTCATCGAGTTGTGCGAACAGCTCCACGTCGCCGACGCGTGGCGCATCGAGATCGCGGCCCTGCTGTCGCACGTGGGTTATGTCGGCATGCCCCGTGATCTCGTCGACCGGATCATCGATGGGCAGATGCTGGCTCCGCACGAGACCGCGCGCGCCGCGCAGGCGCCCGAGGTCGCGGCCAAGCTGATCGCGAGCATCCCGCGCATGGAAGAGGTCCAGAACATCCTGCTGATGCAGGGGACGCACTGGAACGGCGCGCACGCGTCCGTGCAGGGCATGCGCGGCGATCGCATCCCGATCGGCGCCCGCATCCTGAGGGTGGCGAGCGACTTCGACGTGCTCGTGGCGCGCGGCACCGGCGTCCAGGCGGCGATCGACGCCCTGTCGCACGCCGACGGCGTCTACGACCCCGCGGTGGTCGACGCCCTGCGCGCGGCGCGCGGAAACAAGCTGCCCGATCCGGACACCATCGCCGTGAAGATCTCCGATCTCGCACCCGGCATGATCGTCTCGAGCGACCTGCGGACGGCCGAGGGCCTGCTCGTCGTCGCCCGGGGCCAGGAGGTCTCGCCACAGGTGATCGAGCACATCCGCCACTACTGGGACGAGCGCGCGATCGACGCCGTCGTGCACGTCGACTTCACGGACTCGGACGCACGCGACGCCGCCTGACGCGGCGCGTGTCAGGCGGGATCGCCGGCGCCGCGCAACCGCGCGGCGAGGGCGTGGTGACCCTTCACGTCGGCGAGGTCCGCGGCGGCGCGCCCATCGTCGGCGCGGACCTCGGGATCGGCGCCGTGGTGCAGCAACAGCTGCACGAGATCGTCGAGGCCCTGCTGGGCGGCGGACATGAGCGCAGTGAAGCCGCCGGCCTGCTTCGCGTCCGGGTCGGCGCCGTACTCGAGCAGCATCCTCGCGATCGGCGTCGCGCCCGCGGCCGCCGCGCTGTGCAGCGGCTGCACGGCCGACGCGTTGCGTGCGGCCACGCCGGGCACCGCGCCGAAGGCCAGCAGCTTCTCGGCGAGCGCGGGCCGGTCGAAGAACGCCGCGTAGTGGAGCGGCGTGAAGCCGTCGACCGACCACGCGCGCACGAGCGAGGCGTCGCGCGCGATCCACGCGAGCGCGATGTCGTCCTGCCCGGCGCACACCGATTCGAACACGTCGAGCGGAGGATGCGCTGCCAGCAGCCGCGTCAGCGCGGCGGGCTGGCGCGCGTAGCACGCCCACGTGACGGACGAGAGCCCGTTCGGATCACGCGCCGACGCGAGGGACGCGTCGGCCGCCAGCATGGCTTCGATCGTGTCGAGGCGGCCCTTCTGGATCGCGGTGAACCACTCGCTCGTCGCTTCGCTCACGTCGGCCTCCCGGTCGGTCGCGCGGCCATGCTAGGCAATGCGGTCGTGCCGCGCACGCGATTCCCCACTCTCGTCACGCATCGCGCGGCCCGGCGCACCGGCGTCGGCGAATCGACACGCCGCGTTTGACGCCCGCGCGAGCCCCCTCCTACCCTCGCGCCATGCCACTCGTCCAGATCGAGGACGCGCGCCACGAGGCGCGCCGCCCCAGCGTCACCTGCCGCGTGGGCGGCGTGCCCATCGGCGGCGCCCACCCGGTCGTCGTGCAGTCCATGACCAACACCGAGACCGCGGACGCCGCGGCAACCGCGGCTCAGATCGCGCAGCTCGCCGCCGCCGGCTCGGAGCTGGTGCGGATCACGGTCAACACGCGCGAAGCCGCTGCCGCGGTGCCGGAGATCCGCGCGCGACTCGCCGACATCGGCGTGACCGCGCCGATCGTGGGCGACTTCCACTACAACGGGCACCTGCTGCTGACCGAGTTCCCCGATTGCGCCGCGGCGCTCGACAAGTACCGCATCAACCCGGGCAACGTCGGCGCGGGAGCGCAGCACGACGACAACTTCCGCCGCATGATCGAGGTCGCGGTCGCACATGGGAAGCCCGTGCGCATCGGCGTCAACTGGGGCTCGCTCGACAAGGCCCTGCTCACCTCGATGATGGATGCGAACGCGCGCCGCGAGCGGCCGCTGCCCGATCGCGAGGTCGTGCTCGACGCGCTGCGCGAGAGCGCGGTGCGATCCGCGGCGCTCGCGGAGCGGTTCGGCCAGCCGCACGACGCGATCGTGCTCTCGGCGAAGGTCTCCGACGTGCGCGACCTCGTGCAGGTGTACCGCGCGCTCGCCGAGAGCGGCGACTACCCGCTCCATCTCGGGCTCACGGAGGCCGGCCTCGGCAGCAAGGGCATCGTCGCCACCACCGCGGCGCTCGCCGTGCTGCTGTACGACGGCATCGGCGACACGATCCGCACCAGCCTCACCCCGATGCCCGGCGGCGATCGCGCCGAGGAAGTGCGCGTCTGCCAGCAGATCCTGCAGTCCCTTGGGATCCGTGCGTTCTCGCCGCAGGTCACCTCGTGTCCCGGCTGCGGGCGCACGACGAGCACGTTCTTCCAGGAGCTCGCGGCGCAGGTCACCGCGCACCTGCAGTCGCGCATGAGCGACTGGCGCGGACGCTACCCCGGGGTCGAGGAACTCAAGGTCGCGGTGATGGGCTGCGTCGTGAACGGCCCCGGCGAGAGCAAGCACGCCGACATCGGCATCTCGCTGCCGGGCTCGGGTGAGGATCCGCGCGCCCCGGTCTACGTCGACGGCAAGCTCGTGGTCACGCTGCGCGGCGAGACGATCGCGGCCGACTTCGGGCGCATGCTCGACGAGTACGTCGAGAAGCGCTGGGGCGCAGCCGCCGCCCGCTGACCGCCCGGGGGCGGCGCGCTACGCGCCCGCCGGCTCCGCCGCCGCCAGCGCGGCGAGCACGTCCTTCGCGAACGCGGTGAGCGAGGGATCGCGCGCGCCCATCACGAGCACGAGGTCGCCCGGACGCGCGGCGCCCGCGATGCGCGCGGCGAGCCACTCGCGCGACGGCGCGAACTCGGCGTCCCGGCCGGCCTCCGCGATCTCGCGCACGAGGTCGGCCGACGACAAGTCGCGCACAGCGGTGCCGCCGGCGTAGAAGATCTCGAGCAGCCACACGCGGTCCTCGGCGCGCAGCTCGGTCGCGAACGTGTCGACGAAGTCCTCGCGCAGGAAACGCGTCGGGCCGTAGCCGTGCGGCTGGTAGACGGCCAGCACGCGCGTGCCGCGCAGGCGCGCGGTCGCGAGCGCCGCGCGGATCTTGGCGGGGTTGTGCGCGAAGTCGTCCACCACTTCGACGCCGCGAGCGGTGCCGATCGACTGGAAACGCCGGCCCACGCCCTGGAAGCTCGCGAGCGGCGCGACCATGTCCGCGAGCGGCACGCCGACCGCGCGGCACGCGGCGATGGCGGCGAGCGCGTTCTCGACGTTGTGCCGCCCCGGCACCGGCAGCGCGAACGCGACACCGTCGACGCGGAAGCGCGCGGACGCGGGGCCGAGCTCGACATCGGTGCCCCGCACGCTGGCGCCGGCGCCGAACCCGAACACGATCGCACCCTCGCGCAGGCTCCCGAGCGCGGCGTCCTCGCCGCAGACGAACGCTTCGCGCGTGTGCGAGCGCAGTGCGGCGAACATCGTCGCCACCTCGGCCTCGGTCTTGTGGTCGCGCGAGAGGTTGAGCGCCATGCCGATCGCCGGCACGTAGCGCACCAGCGAGCCGTCGCTCTCGTCGGCCTCGACCACCAGCAGGTCGGAAGCACCGGCCCACGCGTTGCCCCACAGTCCCTCGCGCTGCAGTGCGACGAGGTCGCCGCCCGTGATCACCGAGGGATCGCGTCCCGCTCCGCGCAGGATCTCGAACGCCATCGCGACGACGGTCGACTTGCCGCTCGTGCCCGCGACCGCGATCGAGCGCGACTCGGCGACCCACTGCGCGAGCAACTCGGAGCGGTGCACGATCGGCAGCCCGCGCTTCTTCGCCTCGGCGACGTCGGGCACCGTGTCCTCGACCGCCGTCGAGGCGACGAGTGCGCCGCAGTCGCCCGCGGCGCCGCTGCCGTCCTGCGGCAGGATCGCGATGCCGAGCCGCTCGAGCTGCGCGCGCGCCTCGGGTCGCTCGGCGCGGTCGAAGCCGCGGTCGCTGCCGCTCGCGCGTCCGCCGCGCATCGCGTGGAACTGCGCGAGCGCGCTCATGCCGCTGCCGCCCACACCCGCGTAGTGGAAGCGCGCACGCGTGCGCGGATCGGGCATCGCGCCGGGACCGGGCGAGGCGATCACGACCCAGTCGCCTTCACGCACGCGATCGAACAACTCGACGATGTCGGCGTTCGCCATGCGCACGCAGCCGTGCGACCCGGGCCGGCCGAGCGCGTCCTCGTGGTTGGTGCCGTGCAGGTAGACGTAGCGCTCGAGCGAGTCGCAGCCGGGGCCGCGGTTCACGCCCGGCTCAAGGCCCTCGAGCGTGAGGATGCGCGTGAGGATCAGGTCGTCGTCGCGCGTCTCGCCGCGCCACACCTCTCCGGTCGGTTCGCGGCTCACGAACACGGTGCCGCTCTCGGCGCCGTCGCCGATGCGGCGGTGCACGCGGTGCCAGCCGGGCGGCGTCATGAACGAGCCCGACGCGCCACCGATGCCGTTGGCCGCCGTGGACGCCGGCCACGCGCCGGTGACGGCGCCGTCCTCGATCAGCAGCACGCGCTGGGCGGGTACGTCGACCAGCACCGCGCGTGCGGGCCAGTCGCGCAGCGGCGCGCGTGGACGGCCCAGCGCGTGGGCGGCGAGGGGGCGCCACTCGGACTCGGGAACCTCGAGGGGGAATCGCATGTCGGCGCGCAGGGTACACAGCGCGCGAGCCGGGCGCGAAACCAACAGAGAGCGGGGACCTGCCTTTCGGCCGATCCCCGCCTCGTTCAGCGCGCGGCCCGCGCTGTCATCTCCAGCCTGCCGGACCCTGAGCCGGCGGCGAACGACGCTGCGGACTGCGTCTGCTGCGTCAGGAGCATGTCAAGAAGCGATTCGTTCTTCAAGGACTATCTCGCCGAGAGGGCCGCCAGGCGGCACCGACGCGACGCGGCGAAGCGGTCCCGAAGCGCCTCGCTCAGCGCGCGCGCAGCACGCGCGAACGCAGCGAACCGATGATGAGGTTCGTGTCCTTCAGGCCGACCGCGGTCACGACGCAGCCCGCGAGGCAGAGCACGCCGCCCACGAACGCCGCAGCGACGATCGTCGGCAGCGAGTGCCCGTACCACGGCTTCGTGAACCACAGCAACGCCAGCGCCGGGGTGCCGCCGAGGAGCGCCATCGGCAGCACGGCCATCGTGCGCCTCAGAGAGGGCATCGCTTCCTCGCCGCGATTCATGAGCGGGCGCAGCAGCAGGTTCTTCATCAGGATCGCGACCGTGTTGCCGAGCGCGAAGCCGATCGGGCCCATGCCGAGCCCCCACGCGTGATCCGGCCCGAACTTGAGCGCGAGGAACATGCTGAGGAACGGGTTGATGACCGCCGCGATGACGTCGCCGACGGCGATCCAGCCGATTCGGCCGCGCGCCATCATGCCGACCCACAGTGGTTCGAGCGGCAGGCCCGCGAGCATCGGCAGCAGCATCGCGACCATGTACCAGACGCAGTGCCGGTACTCGGCGCCGACCCACTTCTCGAGGAACACGTCGCCGATCACGCAGGGCACGAGGCACAACGGCACGCCGATCGCCGTGATCACCGCTGACGACTTGAGCAGCGCGGTCTTCGTGCGCTCGATGTCGCCCTTCACCTCCATGCGCGTGAACAGCGGCATGAGCGCCGACACGCCGGCCCACAGGAACGCCTGGATCATCGGCGCCCAGCGCGTGCCGAGTGCGTACTCGGTGACGCGCGCCGGACCGTAGAAACGTCCGATCAGCAGGTTGTCGGTCGCGAGGTAGAGGATCGCCGCGGCCTGCGACAGCATGCCGAGTCCGCTGAAGCGGAACAGCTCGCCGCGGATCGATTGCTCGCCGAAGTCGATCTTCGGGATCATGTGCTGCACGACGCTCTGGCGCGAGCCGAGCATCAGCATCGCGATCGTGCCCACGAGCTCGGAGAGCAGCGCGGCGAGGCCGTACAGGCGCAGGCTCGGCTCGAACAGCAGGAACGCCGGGATCACGAAGACGATGCGCATCAGGATGCCGAGCGTGCGCACGACGGAGATGCTCGACGTGTGTCCGGTGACGTACGTCGGCACTTCGAAGATGCCACCCAGGTCGCTGACGCCGGCGGTGACGAAGATCAGCATCATGCCGCCCACGGCGTCGGTCATCAGGTTGGGCGAGATCCGCATGAAGTCGCACAGCATCCGGCTGAGCGCGATGCCCGCCCCGACGACGAGCAGGCGCAGCAGGAACGACCACCAGAATCCGGCGGCGTAGTAGTGCCGCGCGAGATCGTGCTCGCCCGCGTGGTAGTGCACCGTGACGTAGCGGCGCATGCCGGAGCCGAGGCCGCCGCGCAGCAGCCACAGGTACTCGAGCACCGAGCCCGCCGTGGCGCTGATGCCGTAGAGCTCGCGGCCGATGCGGTGCAGGATGAACGGCGTCAGCACGATGCCGACGACGAGCCCGGAGATGCGCGCGGCGAAGCCCATGACCGCGTTCAGGACGGCGATGCCCGTGAGGCTCTGCCTCGGGGCCGGGGGATCGGTGTCGAATTCGCTCACGGGCTCGGACTCAGACTTCCGTCACATAGGGATTGATGGGGCCGTCGGAATGGAGATAGGTGAAGTGCGGCTTCGTGGGCGCGGTCCAGCCCACCTTGGGCCACGTGCGCACGGGCACCTCGATCGGCGCGGGGCGGAATCCCGTGGCGACGAGCGCCTGCTGCAGCATCGGGCAGGAGCCGCGCGTCGCCACCCGCTCCGGCCGGTCCGTCAGCAGCCGGCTCGAACACTCGCCCACCATCCAGCGGTAGAGCGCGACGTCCGGCTTCGGCGCGAACAGCTCGACGATCATCCCCTGCCGGCCGTGACCGCCGACGTGGTTGCGGATCAGCGCCCAGCCGCGCAGGCGACCGTCGACGCGGAACCGCAGCACCCGGAACGTGCCGCTCCAGCGGCCGCGCATCATCCAGTGAACCTGCTCCGGCACCGGCTGCTGCACGCAGTCGTAGCCGGTGTCGCCATCGTAGAGCGCGAGCACGTCGTCGCCGATTTCGGCCGACTCGATCACGTCGGACTTCGCGGGCGGCGGAGCGAGCCGCGGGCCGAAGAGCGAACGCGGCAGGAAGGTGAGCACGGCGCGCGTCAGCGCCGGGGGCACGCCCTTCGCGTGGCGCACGCGTTCGGCCATCAGGCGACGCCCCACGAGCAGTTCGTAGCCCTTGGCCACGGTCACGTCCTGCCAGCCCATGAGCGGCAGCGTCGCGTGCACGTCGCCGGTGCCGCCGACCGACCAGATGCGCTCGGGCTGCTTCATCATCGCGCGCATGAGCCGGATGCCCGCGCCGGCGCCGCGCAACTCGGCGACCGCGTGCCAGTCGAAGACCTCGAGCACGGGCACGAGCTCGCCGTTCACGCGCCACGTCTTGCGCAGCGCGAACAGCGTCCCGGCGCACTCGTCGTCGCCGCGCAGGGCCACGAACATCCGGCTGAACGCGAGCGGCTGGAGGTAGCGCCAGTCGAAGTACGCGTCCTCGGTCGGGCGCTTCCAGTAGCTCTCGGAGAAACGGCGGACGAGCGGAAGCAGCTCGGGCGTGAAGGGCACGATCGAAACCTTGCGGTCGATTTCCATCGCGTCCTTTCCGCCCATCAACGGGCGGGCGCGGAAGTCCCCTCACCGGCGGAGAGCTCGGCGAGGAAGACCATGAGCGCCTCGGCGGCGCGACGCCGCCCGGCCTCGTTGAGGTGCGCGCCGTCGGATGCGTACGCCGGAACGAGCGCGTAGCCGAAGCGGTTGCCGAACGACACCGTCTCGCGGCGGCCGTCCGGTCGCGTGGACTCGATCAGCGAGAGATCGAACAGCGGTTCGCGGCCACCGTACTCGCGGCGCATCAGGTCGTTGAATTGCTCGCGCACGAGGTTCGCGCGCAGGCGCAGCGGCGCCTGGCCGAGCATCCGCTTGATCAGCGCGCGCGGATCACCGGGCACGGTGACGAGCGGCGTCGTCACGTGCACGAACGTGACGTTCGGGAACTCGGCGTGCAGCCGGTCCATGGTCGCCTTGTAGTGCGCGAAGATCGCGGCCGGGTCCGCGTCCGCGGGCATGTCGACGTAGCAGTACTTGTGGAACGCGATGTCGACGTGGCGCCCCACGCCGCCTTCGAGCCGCGCCGCGAAGTCGTCCGACTTTCCGGCCGGATCGCCGTTCTTGCCGACGAGCACCTGCGCGAACGCCGGGCCGCCGTCGGCGGCACTGTCACCGTCCACGACGCGCACGGCGATGTTCGGGTGATCGCGCAGCACGTCAACGATGCCCTGCACGATGTTGGCGCCCACCGACTGGTGGCCGAAGAGCACGCGCTTGCCCGCGAGCTTCGCCCAGTTCGAGTCGGGAACGGACTGCACCGACGCCATCGGGGATCCCTTTTCGGTCGGGGACACGCCTCCGCACGCGCCGAGCCCGACGAGGGCGAGCGCGACGAGAGCGACGCGGAACGGACGGAACGAGCGGCCGGACGATGGAACAAGAGCCGGGTGGGACATCGCGGTCTCCCCCCGCGGCGCACGGACGGCCACCGGGCGCGGCGAGACTAGGCGCCGATCACGCGGAGCGCTTGCGCTCCACGAATGCGGCGATGCGGTCGATCGAATCGAGGTTGTCGGGAACGATCTCGTCGTCCTCGACCGACACGGCGAACGTGCTCTCCAGGAAGCCGATGATCTCGAGTACGCCGGTCGAGTCCACGACGCCCAGGTCGAGCAGCGAAGCACTGTCGGTGAGGCTCGCGGCATCCTGCACGAAGAAGTTCGTCGTCACAAATTCGCGAATACGCTGTTTGGTTTCCATGCCCCCGTCACTTGAGTTCGGATTTCTTGATCTTCCCGCCGCTGGTTCGCGGCAGGCTGTCCACGAAAACCACGTGCTTCGGCACCATGAAGTTCTCGAGCCGCTTCTCGCACTCGAGCTTCACCATCTTTTCGGTGAGCGTGGCCCCCGGCTCCGGCAGGACGAAGGCCTTCACGGCCTGCCCGAGCAGCTCGTCCGGAACGCCGATGACGGCGACCTCGTGCACACCCGGGACCTCCGCGATGGCGTTTTCGACCTCCCGGGGCGACACCTTCTCGCCGCGACTCTTGATGATATCGTCCATGCGGCTGACGAAATAGAGGTAACCCTCGTCGTCGATGCGGTGGAAGTCGCCCGTGTAGAGCACCCACTCCCCCGTCAGCGGCCCCGGCTTCAGGCGCGCCGCGGTCAGCTCGGGCCGCTCCCAGTAGCCGCGCATGACGTGCGCGCCGCGCACCACCAACTCGCCGACCTGGTTCGGGCCCAGCCGCTGGTCGTGCTCGTCCACGACCCACCACTCCGTGTTCGGGATCGGGATGCCGATGCTGCCCGGCTTGCGGTCGAGGTCCTCGGGCGGCAGGTAGCTGATCCGCGCGCACTCGGTCTGCCCGTACATCGAGTAGAAGCGCACGTGGGGCAGCAGTTCGCGGATGCGCGCCAGGTGCGGCACCGGCAGTGCCGCGGCGGCGTTCGAGGCGTAGCGGAGTTTCGAGAGGTCGTACTCCGCGAGGTTCTTCAGGCCGATGATGATCGCCCAGATCATGGGCACGCCGGCGAAGCCGGTCACGCCCTCGTCGACCATCTTCTTGAGCACCTGCGCCGGGAAGACGAACGAACGCTCGAGCACCAGGCGCGCGCCGACGGCGAACGCGGCGACCATCTGGTAGATGCCGTAGCTGAGCGAGAGCGGCAGCACGCTCAGCAGCACGTCGTCCTCGTGGTTCTCCATGTACGACACGATCGACGCCGACACCGCGAGCATGTTGCGGTGCGTGAGCATCACGGCCTTCGAGTCGCCGGTCGTGCCCGACGAGTAGATCATCGCGGCGAGATCGGCGTCGACGTTCCGGCGTTCCGGCGCCGCGTCACGCGCGCCTTCGGCGATCGCGTCGTCCCACGTCGCGAATCCGCGCAGCCCCGACGCCTTCGCCGGGTCGAGCGCGCCGCCGACGATCACCGCGTTGAGGTGCGGCGAGCGCTCGGCCGCTTCGACGAACGTGGCGGCGTGGCGCGCGTCGGTGATCAGCGCCGACGCGCGGCTGTCGGCGAGCATGGCGGTGAGCTTGTCCGTGCGCGTCTGCGAGTTGATCACGCAGAGCACCGCGTTCGCCTTGAGGATCGCCCAGAACGACACGACCGTCTGCACCGTGTTGTCGGCGAACACGACCACGCGGTCGCCTCGCACCACACCGCGGCGAACGAGCGCGTGCGCGAGCGCGTTCGAGCGCGCGTCGAGCTCGGCGTACGTGAGCCGCTGGCCGTCGCACACGAGCGCGACGTGGTCCGGGCGGCGGGTCGCCGAGGCGGCGAGGTAGTCCTGCAGCAGAGGGGCACCGTCCGGCACACGACGCGCGGGGTACGAGCGCTTCATGCCGCGCTCCTTTCGAGCCGGTCGATCAGCGTGTCGAACACGGCCGGACGTTCCACGTGCACCGGCTGCGCCACGAACGCGCGGTGCAGCAGCTGCGTGGAGAGGATGCCGACGAACGCCATGTTGTCGGCGTTCGAGAACTGCCCGTCGTCGCTTCGCTCGGAGCACTTGCGGTGGAAACGCGTCGCGAGCGCGGGATCGAAGACGCCCGCCGCCGCGATCGCGGACTCCGACATCGCGTCGGCGATCCACGCGGGCGCGTGCGCGCCGACGAACGACAGCGCGTCGGGCGCGCGGTACGGCTGCTTCTTGCGCGTCAGGATCTCCTCGGGCACGAGGTCGCGCGCGAGGCGCTTGAGCACCGCCTTCTCGTCGAGGCCCGCGAGCTTGTAGCGATCCGGAAGCGAGTTCGCGAGCGCGACCACCTCGGCGTCGAGGAACGGGAAGCGCCCCTCGACCGAGTTGCCGGCGAGCATGCGGTCGCCCTGCGCCGAGAGCAGGTACGACGACAGCAGCGTGCGCACCTCGAGGTACTGGTCCTGCGCGAGGTGCGTCCAGTCCGCGAACTCCGCGGGCAGCTGCGTCACCACGCCTGCGGCGGGCTCGAAGCCGGCGAGCGCGCCGCGCATCTCCGCGCCGAGCAGCCGCTGCAGCGCGGCGGCCGAGCGCCAGCGCGGGCCGTGGCCGAAGCCGGGCGCGCGCCACGACGCGAGGTCCTGGCCGAAGAACTGCCGCGCCATCGCGGCCTGCGCCACCGGCGAGCGCGCGAGGTACGGGTACAGGCGCTCGAGCAGCTTCGGTCGCGCGCTCGACTGCGGCTGGCGCGCCCAGAAGCGGCGCACGCGCGCCTCGCGGAAGACGTCGTAGCCGGCGAACATCTCGTCGGCGCCTTCGCCCGTCAGCACGACCTTGATGCCCGCGTCGCGCACGAGGCGCGAGAGCAGGAACATCGGCGCCGGCGCGGTGCGCAGCAGCGGGCGCTCGGCGTGCGCGACCACGTCGGGGAACGCGGCGGCGATGTCGGCGCGCGAGACCACGACTTCGTGGTGGTCGCTGCCCAGCCGCTCGACCATGAGCTTCTGGAACGCGGTCTCGTCGTACTCCGCGTCGGCGAAGCGCAGCGAGAACGTGTTGAACTTCTCGCCCTTCGCGCGCAGGCCGAGCGCGGCGACGAGCGAGCTGTCGATGCCGCCCGAGAGGTAGCTGCCCACGGGCACGTCGGCGCGCAGCATGCGCAGGCTCGTGGCGTTCTCGATCGCCTCGCGCGTCGCGCGCGCGGCGTCCTCGAACGAGCCGCGGAACTGGCCGGCCTCGCCGCGCGGGTAGCTCGGCACCCAGTACGCGCGGTCCGTGACGCGCCCGTCGGCCCACGTCGCGACGTGGCCCGGCTCGAGCTCCTGCACGCCGGCGAACACCGTGCGCGGCGCGACCGGCGACCAGAACGAGAACACCTCGGCGAGGCCCTGCGGATCGAATGCGCGGCGGATGCCGGGCTCGCCCGCGAAGATCGCCTTCACCTCGCTGCCGAACCAGATCCGGCCCTCGTGCTCGCACCAGTAGAGCGGGCGCACGCCGAGCCGGTCGCGCGAGAGCACGAGCTGCTTCGCGCGCGCGTCCCAGATCGCGATCGACCACTGGCCGTTGAAGCGCCGGAACGCGTCGTCACCCCATGCTTCCCACGCGTGCAGCAGCACCTCGGTGTCGCTGCGCGTGCGGAACGTGTGCCCGAGCGCCACGAGTTCGTCCCGCAGCTCGAGGTAGTTGAAGATCTCGCCGTTGAAGACGATCCAGCGCGTGCCGTCGGTGTTGGCGAGCGGCTGCTGGCCCGTGGAGAGGTCGATGATCGACAGGCGCGCGTGCGCCAGCCCCGCGCGCTCGTCACGGTAGGCCCCCATCTCGTCGGGGCCGCGGTGCCGGAGCGCGCCGGCCATCCGCGCCAGCGCCTCGATGGGAACGGGCTCGAGCCCGTCGCGCAGGGCCACGGCCCCGGCGATCCCGCACATCAGTGATCGACCTCGGAGATCTCGTGGACGAGCTGCGGCCTCAGGCGCAGGTAGCGCGTCGTGCGGCGCTTCTGCTCGATGTCCTTGTAGACGCGCTCGACCTGCTCGGCGGTGAGACCGATCGCGGCGCCGACTTCGGCCGCGGGCACACCGTGGTTCCGGCCGTAGAGGCACAGGTCCATCTTGTCGTACGGCAGCGCGAAGTAGAACTCCTCCTGCGTCTGCGGCAGCGAGAAGGTGTCGGTCGTCGGCGGGCGCCGGCGGATGCCCTCGGGCACGCCGAGGAACTCGGCGAGCTGGTAGACCTGCGACTTGTACAGGTGCGCGATCGGCTTGAAGTCGGCGGCGCCGTCGCCCTGCTTCACGAAGAAGCCCTGGTCGAACTCGAGGCGGTTGGGCGTACCCGCGACGGCGTAGTTGAGCCGGTCGGCGTGGTAGTACTCCATCATCTTCCGGATGCGCTGCTTGAAGTTCGTCGCGGCGATGAGCTGCAGGTACGGCTTGAGCGGCATGCGCGCGGTGCGCGCGTTGCCGGCCGGATCCTGCACGGTGAGTTCGGAGAGGTTGAAGCGATCGCCCTCGAGAATCGACGGCAGCGTGACCTTGAACTTCCAGTTCGCCTGGTAGTCGGGGAACACCATGCGGATCGCTTCGTCCTGGCGCTCGTAGCAGCCGGCGGCCGCGACGATCGGCGCGATGTTCTCGACCGTGGCCGCGAAACCGAACGTCTCGGCGAGCGAGCGGCCGAGCTGCAGCGATGCGTCGGACGAATCACGCTCGGGCATGAACAGGCCCTGCACCTTGTCCTTGCCCAGAGCGCGCGTGCACAACGCCACCGTCACCGAGCTGTCGATTCCGCCCGAGACGCCGACCACGGCGCCGCGGCGCTTGAGCGTTCCCATGATCTGGGAACGAATCGCTTCGCAGATCTCCGCAACCGCGGCGGCCGCGTCCAGTTTGAGGACATCGCGCGAGAACATGACGAATGGAATCTCCTGCCCGAATGAGGAAAGGGGACGAGCCCATCGGTCACGTGATCGATGGGGCGATCGATGCCGAGCCACGTGCGCCATCTGCCGCACCCGCATGTTGTCGGACGGAGTGACGCCAAACCTAAGCGCGGCAATGAGTCGGAGAAGCGGCGGAACGCGCCGTGGGGGGGCGCGGAAACGTCGGGGGTGCGGAGTGGTCGGGGCGGATTCTTACCCGCTGGGGCCGCTGGAGGCAAGCCTTCCTCGCGTTCCCACAAGGACTTGCGTGGCAAGGCCTTGGCGGGTCCACGCGGCGCCAGCGCCGGCCGCGAGGGCGGCCCGCGCCGGCGCCCGTCCGTCAGAGCGTCACGTCGCGGTGCACGTCCTTGTAGTAGAGATAGCGCGCCGGCTCGCCGCCGGTGGCGTAGAACGACTGCGGCACGTACGGGCCCATCCAGATGAAGTCGCCCGCCTGCACTTCCATCCACTCGCGTCCGAGGTAGTACACGCCCTGCCCCTGCAGCATCACGAGGCCGTGCTCCATCACGTGCGTCTCGATCACGGGCAGCGACGCGCCGAGCGGGAAAGTGAAGATGTTCATCGCCATGTCGAACGCCGGGTCGACGGGCAGCAGGGTCTTGAGAATCAGTCCCTCGAAGCCCATGTAGGTCTCGCCCGGCATCTCGCGCTCGTTGCCGAACACGTCCCAGGGCCGGCCGCCGCCGAAGGGCACGTACCGCTTCTTGAGCCACGTGAGCTTCGCGTCCGTGTCGGCGTGCACCATGAACCGCGAGCCGGGACGCATGTACGTGAAGCCGCCGGGCTCGAACGTCTGGCCGGAGCCGTTGACGTCGCAGCGCACCTTTCCGGCGTGCACGAACAAGAACGCCTCGACGTGCTCGGGCAGCGCCTGCTGCGTGCCGCCGTCGGTGGCGATGGTGAGGTCGTACTGCGCGAAGCCGGCGCCCATCGCGGGCGCGGCGAGGATCTTCGACGCCGTGCCTTCCCATTCGGGCAGCACGCTCTCGGCGACGCCCTCCGGCGGCAGCAGCGCCCAGTCGCGCTCGACGCGCGCGCGGCTCCAGACCAGTCCCTTGCGTGACATGTGCGTTCGCTCCTCCCCAACCGTGCGCGTGACCCGCACCGCGCGCTTTGGTGCTGCGCGGCCGCGGCGGGCCGTCTACAGTCTCTCGCCGACTCCGTTTCCCTCACCCTGGAGACCGCCATGACGACGGTGCTCGACGGCGAAGCGACGCGCGCGCTCATGGCGCGGCTCGCCACCGCCAACCAGCAGTTCGCCGCAGCGTACCCCGGCGATTCCCTCGACCGCCAGCCCGTGCACACGGTGTACGGCGGCGCCCACCTGTTCGCGCGCGACACATTCGCGCGCGTGCGCTCCGCCGCGCGCGAGTCGCTGGCCGCGTACGCGCCCGACTTCGCGACGTTCGCGCGCGCCGTCGGGCTCGCGGGCTGCGAGCGGCTGCCCTCGGTGCCGGTCGAGCGCGCGAAGCTCGAGGCGCGACTCGCCGCGGATCCCGAGGCGGTGCGGCGCACCGAGCCGCACGCCCACCTCGCGCACGTGGTCTACGCGCGCATGCTCGAGAAGCTCGAGCGCGAACCGGTCGAGGACTACCGCATCGACTTCGAGGACGGCTACGGCCACCGTTCCGACGCGGAGGAGGACGGCCACGCACTCGCGTGCGCCGAGGCCACCGCCGGCGCGATGGCGGACGGCGCGATGCCGCCCTACTTCGGGATCCGCATCAAACCATTCACGGAGGAGCTGCGCGCGCGCGGCGTGCGCACGCTCGATCTGTTCCTCGCCACGCTGCTCGCGAAGTCCGGCGGCGCGCTGCCGGCGCAGTTCGTGGTGACCCTGCCCAAGGTGACGATCCCCGAGCAGGTCGAGGCGCTCGTCGCGCTCTTCGAGCTGCTCGAGACGAAGCACGGGCTCGCGCCGGGCGTGCTGCGCTGCGAGATCATGGTCGAGACGACGCAGTCGGTGATCGCGCCCGACGGCCGCGTGCCGCTCCGCGGCCTCGTCGCCGCGGCGAAGGGCCGCTGCCGCGGCGCGCACCTCGGCGTCTACGACTACACCGCGTCGTGCAGCGTGACCGCTCTGCACCAGGGTCCCGAGCATCCCGCGTGCGGCTTCGCGCGGCAGGTGATGCAGGCCGCGCTCGCCGGCACGGGCGTGACGATCTCCGACGGCTCGGTTCCGCGCCTGCCGGTGCCGCCGCATCGTGCGTCCGAGGGCGCGGCGCTCACGCCCGCGCAGCTCGAGGCGAACCGCGAGGCCGTGCACGGCGCGTGGCGCCAGCACACCGAGTCGGTGCGTCGCGCGCTGCGCGAGGCGTACTACCAGGGCTGGGACCTGCACCCGGCGCAGTTGCCGACGCGGCACGCGGCGGTGATCGCGTTCTTCCTCGAGGGCCGCGACGAAGCGGCGACGCGCCTCCGGCGCTTCGTCGAGCGCGCGGCGCAGGCGACGGTGCTCGGCACCGTGTTCGACGACGCGGCGACGGGCCAGGGCCTGCTCAACTTCTTCCTGCGCGGCCTCGCGTGCGGTGCGCTCACCGAAGCGGAGGCGCTGGGCACCGGGCTCACGCTGGAGGAACTGCGCGGACGCAACTTCGCCGCGATCCTCAAGGCCCGGCGCGAACGCGTCGCGTGAGGCGCGGACGCCGCCGCGCCGTGCGCGCGGTGGCGTTCAGCTGCCGCGGTAGGTCGAGAAGCCGAACGGGCTGAGCAGCAGCGGCACGTGGTGGTGACGCGCGGCGTCGAGCACGTCGAACGTGACCGCGACTTCGGGCAGGAACGTGGCGACGTTGCGCGATGCGAAGTACGCGCCGGTCGCGAACGTGAGCCGCCACGTGCCGGCCGCGAGCGCGCCGGCGGCGAGGAAGTCGCGCACGCGGCCGTCGGCGTCGGTGCGCCGCTCGGCCACGAGGCTCCACGCGCCGCCCGCGTCGCGGCGCTCGAGGCGCACCGCGACGTCGGCCGCGGGCAGCCCCTTCGACTGGTCCAGCACGTGCGTGGTGATGGCGCTCATGAGTCCTCCGCGAGGAGCTTCTCGAGACGCAGGCGCGTGATCTTCGCCTGCTCCGCGGCGGCGATCCGCCGCTCGCTGTCCGGATCGTTGGGCATGCGCTCGCGCAGACGCGCCAGCATCTCGCCGGCGCTGAGCCCGGTCGCGCACACGATGAAGATGAAACCGAAGCGCGCTTCGTAGTCGCGATTGCCCTCGGCGAGCGCGTGCAGTGTCGCCTCGTCGGCAGCGGCCGCGCTCGCCTGCTCGCCGCCCGCCCACGCGGCGGTCGACGCAAACTTCGCGCGTATCGCCTCGACGTCGCCGATGCGCGGATGGTGCGTGAACGCCTCGAGCCAGTCGGCGTCGCCGAGCGACGCATCGGCGCGTTCCGCGGCCGCGAACAGCGCCGCGCGCGAGCCGAACGGCCGCGCCGCGAGTATCGCGCGCACCCACGCCCGCGCGCCGCAGCAGCGCGCGAGCGCTTCGGCCGCTGCCGCCTCCGGCGCGCCGTCCAGCTGCGCGATCGTCACGCGCGCTCCGCCGCCCAGCGCGCGAGCAGCTCGCGCGCGAACGCGACGCCAATCCACATCTCGCGTGGCGAAGTGTGCTCGTCGGGCGAATGGCTGATGCCGCCGCGGCTCGGCACGAACAGCATCAGCGATTCGGCGCCCGCCTGCGCGAACGCCATCGTGTCGTGCCCCGCGCCGCTCGCCATCACGCGGTGCGGGATGCCGAGCGAGCGCGCGAGATCGCCGGCGCCGGCGGCCCGCGCGTCCGACAGCGGCGTCGGCGCTTCGCCCGACTGCAGCTCCAGCGCGAGCGTGACGCCGCGGCGCGCCGCGATCGCGCGGGCGCGTTCGGCGAGCGCGTCGGCGAGCGCGTCCAGCGCGTGCGCCTCGGTGTGCCGGACCTCGAGGCCGAGCGTCGCCGCGCCGGGCACGACGTTGAAGAGCCCCGGCTCGGCGCTCGCGAAGCCCGCGGTCGCGACCGCGGGCGGTCCCGCGTCGCGAGCGAGCACTTCGGCCGCGAGCGCGATCTCGGCCGCGGCCGCGAACGCGTCACGCCGGCGGTCCATCGGCGTCGTGCCCGCGTGGCGGGCCTCGCCCTCGAGCCGCGCGCGCAGCCGGCGGTAGCCGGCGATGCGGTTCACGATGCCGAGCGACTCGCCGTGCGCTTCGAGCACGGGCCCTTGCTCGATGTGCAGTTCGAGCTGGCGTTGCGCGCGGAAGAGTCGCGGCACCCTCTCGCCGGAAGCGGCCGGCGCCGACGCGCAGCCGCGCGCTCTCGCCGACGCGAGAGCGTCGGTCCACCGCGTCCCGTGGGCGTCGGCGAGGTGCGCGATCGTCGAGGGCACGAGGTCGCCGAGCAGGCCGCGCACGCCGGTGAGCGCGGCCGGAAAGCGGCTGCCTTCCTCCTCGCACGTGACGAACGCGGCGACGTCCCCCCGCAGTTCGGCCGCGAGCAGCAGCGCGGCGATCGTGCCGTAGGCGCCATCGTAGCGGCCGCCGTTCACGACCGAATCGAGGTGCGAGCCGACCGCGATCACCTCGGCGCCCGGCGCGAGCGCGGGATCGTGCAGCCACAGGTTGCCGATGGCGTCACAGGTCGCGGCGAGCCCGAGCGAAGCGGCTTCGTCGCGCAGCCACGCGTGCGCGGCGCACCACGCGTCGTCGTAGACGAGCCGCGTGACGCCGGGACCTGGGGCGGTGAACGTGGCGAGCGTGAACAGCCGCTCGACGAGCGCCTCGGGCGTGAACGTGGTCGTGGACATGGCGCGCGACGCTACGCGAAGGCCTGCGCGGGGTCCACCGCTTCCGCGTGGCGCTGCCACAGACCTCCCGGCTCGCCGACGACGTTGCGGCCGTTGTGGACGAGCGCACCGCGCAGCCACGTCGTGTGCACGCGGCCGCACAGCGCGCGGCCGACGTAGGGCGAGACCGGATGGCGCTGGTGCAGCGCGCCCGCCGTGGGCGTCCACCACGTTTCGGGATCGAACGCGACGAGATCGGCGTCGTGCCCGGGCGCGATCGCGCCCTTGCGCCCCTCGAGTCCCGCGAGCCGCGCGGGCGCGGCCGCCATCCACCGGGCGAGGTCTGCCGCCGACGCCCCCTGGTCGCGCAGCGCGGTCCACGTCGCGGCGAGCGAGAACTCGAGCGACGCGATGCCGCCCCACGCGCGCGCGAAGTCGCCGCCATCGAGGTCCTTGAGCGACGGCGGCGCGGGCGAGTGATCGCTCGCCACCAGCTCGAGCGCGTGCGCGCACACGGCGCGCGCGAGCGCGATGCGTTCCGCGTCCTCGCGGATCGGCGGCGCGCACTTGAACACCGTCGCTCCGTCGGCGATCGCCTCGGCCGCGAACGAGAGGTAGTGCGGGCACGTCTCCGCGGTGACGAGTCCGCGGCCCGCCTCGAGCGTCGCGAGCACGCCGGCGCCGACCGCGTCGACGCCCGCGCGCGAGGCGACGTGCACCACGTGCACGTGGACGCCGAACTCGGCCGCGAGGTTCGCGAGCATCGTGATGGCGCTCGCCTCGGCCGCGGGCGGACGGCTCGCGAGCCAGTCGGCGTGGCGCCGGGTCGAGGCGGGCAGCGGACGCAGGAGCCCGGGATCCTCGGCGTGCGCGAGCAGCGGCAAACCGAGCCGCGCGAGCACCGGCATCGCCTCGCGCAGGTCGGACTCGCCGACGTGGCCGAACTCGCCCACGCCCGAAGGCGAGAGGAAGCACTTGAAGCCGAGCGCGCCGGCGGCGGCGAGCGCCTCCAGCTCGCCCGCGTTGCCGGGCACGACGCCGCCCCAGAGACCGGCGTCGACGGCGAGCTGGCCCGCCATCGCGCGCACCTTCTCGCGCAGCGCCGCGGCGGTGGTGGTCGCGGGCACGCTGTTGAGCGGCATGTCGACGATCGTCGTCACCCCGCCGGCCGCCGCCGCGCGCGTCGCGGTGCGGAAGCCTTCCCACTCGGTGCGGCCCGGCTCGTTGACGTGCACGTGGGTGTCGACGACGCCGGGCAGCAGCACGAGTTCGCCCAGTTCGTCGGTCAACTCGAGCCCCGCGTCCCACGGCTCGACTGCCGCGATGCGGCCGTCGCGCACGACGACCGTGGCGGGGCGCTCGCCGTGCGGCAGCGCGACGCGTCGCGACCGCACGACGCGGTCCGCGCCGCGGGGAGTTCGGATCACTTCGCCGTCCAGTGCGCTCGCGCCAGCGCGAGCCAGCCGACGATGAACGCGACGCCGCCGAACGGCGTCACCGCGCCCCACGCACGCACGCCGGTGCCGACGTACGCGTAGAGGCTGCCCGAGAAGAGCACGATGCCGATCGTGAACAGCACGCCGGCGAGGTTCGCGCCCGGGCGCGGCGCATCGTGGACGGAGCGGCCCGCGAACAGCAGCGCGATCGCGTGGAAGAACTGGTAGCGCACCGCGGTCTCGAACGTCGCGAGCATCGCGGGATCGAGCCGGTCGCGCAGCGCGTGGGCGCCGAAGGCGCCGAGCATCACGGAGAGCGCGCCGACCAGCGCGCCGAGAGCGGTGAAGTTCATGCGCGGGAAGCTAGACGATTCGCACGCCGGGATCAGCCGCGATGTGCGCGGCACGGGGACGAACAGACGGCGGCGTGCGGACGCGTGGCCCGGAAACACCGAAGGCCCGCACGGGGCGGGCCTTCGAGAGAGTGGCTCCTCGGGTAGGATTCGAACCTACAACCCTTCGGTTAACAGCCGAATGCTCTACCATTGAGCTACCGAGGAACGACGGGGGCCGACGACCGCGCAGGCCGCAGGCGAAATCAAATGCGGGCGAAAAGACTAGTCGGACGGGCGCGGCCGGTCAAGTTGTCGGGCCGAGCCTGTCGGGCCGAGCCCGAGTGCCCGCGACGACGCGCACGGTATCGGCCGGCCGGCGGCATACGTCCACCGTGATCACGATTCGCCGCACCCCGAGCGGCGTTTCGCGTTTCGGGCCCCCGATGCGCGCGGCTCAGCGCGCCGCGATCGTCGCGGCCAGAGCCCGTTCCACCGCCCGCCGCGCGTAGGTGTCGTGCGGCCGCGGATCGGGCTCGGCGAGGTGCGCGCGCACGACCTCGGGCAGCCACACCTCGGTCGGTGACGCCGTGAAGCCCAGGTCGCGCCCCGCGAGCGACGGATCCGGCCGGGAGCACCAGCGGCCCGAGTAGGGCGAGAAGCGCGGATCGAGCCCGGCGCGCCCGATGTCTTCCCACGAGCACTCGATCACGCGCGGCACGACGCCGAGCGCGTCGGCCATCGCACCGACGAGGTCGATCAGTTGCGGCTCGTCCGGCTGGGCGAGGTTGTACGCGAACGCGGAGGTCCCGGCGCCCTCGGCGAGCGCGACCACGGCACGTGCCACGTCCTCGGCCCACACGAAACGCACGGGATGGCGGCCGCCCTCGGGCAACAGCAGCGGTCCACCGTCGCGCAGCCGCTGCAGGTACGCCCAGAGCCGCCGCGACGGATCGTTCGCGCCCTGCACGACCGGCAGGCGAAGCGCGGTCGCATGCACGCCGCGCGCCGCGGCGAGCGCGCGCACGGCGTCCTCCATCCGCCGCTTGCCCATGCCGTACTCCCAGTTCGCGTGATCGCGCGTGCCGGCCTCGGGCTCGTCGATCGGCGGCTTCACCGCGTCGCCCTCGGCGAACGGCGGCGTGCGCTCGGCGGCGACGAGGTACACCTGCCCGGTCGAGATCACGAGGTAGCGGGCGAACGCGAGAGCGGGCGCCGCGAAGAGCCGCGCGACGTCGGGCGCATCGAAGGCGAGCAGGTCGAGCACGACGTCGAACGTGCGGCCGGCGAGTGCCGCGGCGAGCGCGGACGCGTCGCCGCGATCGGCGACCAGCAGGCGCGCTCCGACGGGTGCGGCGTGTGTGCCGCGCGCGAGGACCGTCACCTCGTGACCGCGCGCGAGGAGCGCGCGAGTGGCCGGTCCGCCGATCAGCCCTGAGCCGCCGGCGATCAGGACGCGCACGGCCGCGGGTGGAATGCGAGGGACGATGCGAAGCGGGGACGCATGTCCCGCACGCTAACCGATGCGGCGAAGCGTGGCGAGCCTCACACCCGCGTCACACCCGCGCCTCACACCCGCGCGCGGCGGTCCGTGCGCGAGGGGATCGCGCGCGTGCGACGACGCGCGCGATCGAGCCTCACGCCGCTCGTTCGCCGGCCGATACGTCGGGCGACGGCGGCCCGAAGCGGCCCGACTGCAGGCACGTCCCGCACGTCTCGAGCACGGTCGCGATCACGCCACCCTCGCGCAACCACTCGGCCGGGTCGTGCCACTGACCGTGTGCGTCGCGCACGCGTCGGCAGCGCGGGCACAGGCCGCCCTGCGCCGGACCATCCGGACGGATCGCGCGCTGGCGTTCCTCGTCCGCGGCATGACGGAGGTCCTGCGTCAGGAGCACGATTCGGAGTCCCGAACGCACGCGCGCCATCAGCTCACCCTGGTCGCACGGCTTGACGAGGTAATCGTCGGCGCCGGTCTCGAGCGCCAGCAGCTTGTCGCTGATCTCGCCCTTCGCCGTGAGCAGGATGAAGTACGGCGCCGCCTCGCGCAGACCGGTCTTCACGGCCTGGCAGAGTTCGAGCCCGTCGACCTCGGGCATCATCCAGTCCGAGATGACGAGGTCGGGCTCGTGCGCAACGATGGCCTTCATGCCTTCGCGGCCGTCGGATGCCACGAACACCTGGTAGCCGTCGCGCGACAGGCGCTTCTGCAGCACGCGCTGGAAGAACTGGTCGTCCTCGACGACGAGGATTCGGATTTCGGAGTTGGTCTTCATGCTGCCTTCTCCATGAGGGCTCGCACGAGGGCGACGAACGCTTCGTGATCGACGACGGGTTTGGCGACGTATTCGTCCGCCCCGCTCTCGACCAGCAGCCGTTGCGCGTCTCCGCGCATGGCGTGGGCGGTGGCGAGGACGACGGGGATGTGCGACGTGCGTGGGTCGTCCTTGATGAGGCGGCAGAGCTCCACGCCGTTCACGGCCTGGCCGTTCCACTGCGAATCCCGCAGCGACACGTCCATCACGACGAGCGCCACCGGCCGCGCCGCGAGCGTCTCGAACAGCTCCGCGGGCGACTCGGTCAGCGTGACGCGAGCGTCCAGACGCTTCTCGATGAGTTTGCGAAAGAGGATCCCGTTGTGCGGATCGTCTTCCACCACGACGACGTGCCTCATGCGGCCTCCCGCCGTTCAGCCGTGTCCGCGCTCCCGGTCCGGCCGGAAGCGCTCCCCTCACCACGCAGACAACTTTCGACGACGCGAACCAGCAGTTGCGCGTCGGAATGCACCGAGGTCTTCGAAAGGACGTCGACCACGAGCCCGCGCTCGAGCAGGCGCCGCTCGTTCTCGTCCCGCGGCTGCGGGAAGTTGGTCAGGACGAGCACCGGCAGATCCGGGCGCAGGCCCGAGAGCGTCATTTCGCGCAACACGTCGTAGCCGCTCGCGACGGGCATCATGAGGTCGAGCAGCAGCAGGTCGAACTCGCTGGGCCGGGTGCGCAGCGCGTGCAGGCACTCCTCACCATTGGGCGTGACGTGCAGCTCGAACCGGTCGCGCGGGAGCACCTTGCGCACGTAGGTCGAAACACCCGGATCGTCGTCCGCCATGAGCACCCGAACCGGGGTGTGCGCGCCCTCGCCGAGGACGCTGGCGATCCGGTCGAGGAGCGTGCCCGCCTCGATCGGCTTCACGAGATGCTCGGGATGGCGCGTGAACGCGGTCGACTTGAGCTTCTCCTGCAGTTCGTCGTCGAAGCCGGTGAGGAAGACGATCGGCACGTGGCGCGTCACGGGGTCCGTGCACATGCGCTCCGCGAGGTCCCACCCCGTGCGCAGCTCGCCGCGCTGGGCGCTCGCGAGCGCGTAGTCCAGGAGCACGACCGCCGGCGCGAACTCGCGAACGATGGCCCACGCCTGATCGGCCGATCGCGCCTCGATCGTCCGGTAGCCGCGCGGGTGCAGCACCGCCGCAACATAGTGGCGGAAGACCGGATCGTCCTCGACGACCAGTACGAGCGGACCCGCGGCCGGCCCGCGCACCTCGTACGTCAACGCCGTCTCGGCGTCCAGCTCGGCGTCGACGTCGCGCCAGACCGGCAGCGAGAAGTACATGCGGGTGCCGCGGTTCTCGCCTTCGCTGTGCACACCGATGATGCCGCCCATCATCTCGATCAGGCTCCGCGAGATCGCGAGCCCGAGACCCGTTCCGCCGTACTTGCGTGTCGTGCTGCCGTCGGCCTGCACGAACTTCTCGAAGATCACGCCCTGGCGCGACGGTGGGATGCCGATGCCCGTGTCCACGACCTCGAACATCACGTGGCCGAGTTCGCTCCGGCTCGTGGCGCGCACGCGGATGCTGCCCTGCGGCGTGAACTTGAGGCTGTTGCCCACGAGGTTGATGAGCACCTGCTTCACCTTGCCGAAGTCGCCGCGCGCGGTGACGCCGTCCTCGAGCTCCGCCTGGAACTCGAGCTGGATGTCGCGTTGCGCCGCCTGCACGTGCGTCACGGTCTGCACGTCCTCGAACAGCCGCTCCACGTCGAGCGGCTCCAGCTCGAGCGTGAGCTTGCCCGATTCGATGCGCGCGATGTCGAGCACGTCGTTGATCAGTCCGAGCAAGTGGCGCGAGCACTGCAGTGCCTGCTGCAGGAAGTCGCGCTCCTCCTCGGGCGAGTCGCACATGCCGTCGAGGACGAGCTGCAGGAACCCGATCATGCCGTTGAGCGGCGTACGCAGCTCGTGCGACGTGTTCGCGAGGAACTCGCTCTTGAGACGCGACGCCTCCTCGAGCTGGGCGTTGACCTGCTCGAGCTGACGGTTGGTGACTTCGAGCCCTTCGGCGAACGCGCGCACGCGGTTCTCGGCCTCGATGCGGTCGCTCACGTCGCGGACGATCACGGTGTAGAGCAGTTCGTCGCCGCCGCCGGTCGTGCCGAGCGAGTACTCGACGGGCACGCGGCGGCCGCTCGCGTGCAGCGCCTCGCCCACGCCGACCGAGCCGGGAGCGGGCAGCGCGGATCCCGCGGTGCCGCCCCAGCGCATGAAGCGGTGCACGGAGCGCGACTCGAGTTCCTCCGGCGAGCGGCCGAAGAGCTGTTCGCTCGCCCGGTTCACCGTGCGCACGCGCCCGGCGCGATCGAAGGTGAAGATGGCGTCGAACGCGTTGTCGAACACGGCCTGCACACGGCGGGCGTGCCGGCTCGTGATGTCCATGGCCTGCCGCGTGAGCGCATTGGTCGTCATGCGCCGCCAGACGATCGCGATCGCGATCAGCCCGATGGCCAGCGCGAAGTCGAGCAGCACGAGCCCGCGCGTGGTGTCGCGCAGCCCGGCGATGACGTCGCGGCGCGGCGCGAGAGAGACGAGGCCCCAGCCCGTGCTGGGCAGCGTGCGCGTCACGGCCCAGACCGGCTCCCCTTCGCCCCCCGCGATCTCGATCCGTGACTCGACTCCGCTCGCGGCCATCGCTTCGGGCAGGTGGTCGCGCGAACTCATCGGTGCATGCTGTCCGGCGAGCACCGTGACGGGTGCGCCGAGATGGGTGAGCACGAGGGCGTCGCTGCCGTCTGCACGGACGAGGAACGCACCGCTCGATTCACCGAGGCCGGGCCAGTTCCCGAGTTCGGGATCGAAGAGGTCGTCGGCGACCGTGTGAACGAGGATGCACACGGGTGCGCGACCTTCGACCCGGGTCGGAGACGCGAGGATGATCTCGGCACCGCGCGGGTCCCCGAGCACGTCGTGGCCCTCGGCGAGCGCGCGGCGCACCAGGGCCGCGGTCACGCGACGTTCGGGCTCGAGCGAGGGCGAAGTCTCGTACAGGACGGCACCCGTCGCCGACAGAATCTGGATGTTTTCGAAGTGGAAATGCCGCTGCGTGCTGTGGAACTCGTCCTCGAGCTCGCGCAGGGCCGACGGGGAGAGCTGGCCCGCAGCGAGCGCGACGGCGTGCGACTCGACCACCGGATCCTCGGCGAGCTGCAGCGCTTCGCGCCGGAAGGCGCCGAGGCCGAACGCGAGCTGGTCGCGGCGCATGTCCGCGCTGGCTTCGAGCCGGGCCCATCCGTCACGCTCGAATCGTGCTCGGGCGCTGCGATAGAGCCCGATGTTGAGCACGACAGCGCCGAGCACGATCAGCGTGGCGAACGCCACCAGGACGCGGCGGCTCTCACGGTCGCCAGCGGAACCGTGGGTCAGCAGGAAACGCGCGGCATCGCCCGCACTCGGAACGGGCGAAGCCTCGGTGTCCGCGTTCGCTGCGCGCGGCGGCTCCTGAGGCGGGTCGGTTCGCATGGGTGGACGCACCGGGAATCCGGTACCCCGCGGTTATCGACCCCCCACGGGCGCCCCTTGAGGCATGTGACGGCAAGCAGATGGCGGCCGTTCCCGCGAGGGAACGGCCGCCGTGCGCGCCGGACGGGCCGGATCAGCCGCCCTGCTTCTGCCAGTAGCGCGGACGCATGTTGGCCGCGAGGACCCGCTTGCGCAGCCGCAGCGAGGTCGGCGTCACCTCGAGCAGCTCGTCGTCGCGAATCCACTCCAGCGCCTGTTCGAGCGTCTTCTTGTGAACCGGCAGGAGCCGGACGGCGTCCTCGCCCACCGAACGCATGTTCGTGAGCTTCTTCTCGCGCACGATGTTCACGTCGATGTCCTGCTCACGCGCGTTCTCGCCGACGATCATGCCTTCGTACACGCGATCGTTCGGCTCGACGAAGATCTCGCCGCGGTCCTGCACGTGCTCGATCGAGTAGGGCGTCGCCACGCCCTGACGATCGGCGACGAGCGCGCCGGTCGTGCGGTGAGGGATGTCGCCCATCCACGGCTCGTAGCCGTCGAAGAGGTGGTTGAGCAGGCCCGTGCCGCGCGTGTCGGTGAGGAACTGGCTGCGGAAGCCGATGAGGCCCCGCGACGGAATGCGGAACTCGAGGCGCACGCGGCCCGTGCCGTGGTTGACCATGTTCGTCATGCGGCCCTTGCGTGTGCCGATTTTCTGCGTCACGACGCCGACGAACTCCTCGGGGCAGTCGATGACGAGATGCTCCATCGGCTCCATCGTGCGGCCGTCCTCCTGGTGCGTGATGACCTCGGGCTTGCTCACCGCCAGCTCGAAGCCCTCGCGTCGCATCATCTCGATCAGGATCGCCATCTGCAGTTCGCCGCGACCGGCGACCTCGAACGCGTCGGGGGTCTCGCCCGGGGTGACGCGGATACTGACGTTGGTCAGCAGCTCGCGCTCGAGGCGCTCCTTGATGTTGCGCGACGTGACGAGCTTGCCCTCCTGCCCGGCGAACGGCGACATGTTGACGCTGAACACCATGCTCACCGTGGGCTCGTCGACCGTGACCGGTGCGAGCGCCTTCGGGTTCTCGGGATCCGTGACGGTCTCGCCGATGTGCACCTCGTCGAAGCCCGCGAGCGCGACGATGTCGCCCGGTCCGGCCTCCTGCACCTCGACGCGCTGCAGGCCCTCGAAGGCATACAGGTTCGTGATGCGCGACTTCACCTGCGTCCCGTCGCGACGCACGAGCACGACGTCCTGGCGGGGCGTCATGCGGCCGTTGACGACGCGGCCGATCGCGAGCCGTCCGACGAAGTCCGAGTAGTCGAGGTTGAGGATCAGCATCTGCAGCGGCATCGCCGGGTCGTACTTCGGCGCCGGGATGGTCTTCACGATCGCGTCGAACAGCGGCTGCAGCTTGTGGTCTTCACCGTCCGGCGTCAGGCGGCAGATGCCGTCGCGCGCGATCGTGTACATCACCGGGAAATCCAGCTGGTCCTCGTGCGCGTCGAGATCGATGAACAGGTCGTAGATCTCGTTCAGCACTTCCTGCGGGCGGGCGTCCTTGCGATCGATCTTGTTGATCACGACGATCGGCTGCAGCCCGAGCTCGAGCGCCTTCTTGAGCACGAAGCGCGTCTGCGGCAGCGGGCCTTCGCTCGCGTCCACGAGCAGCAGCACACCGTCGACCATCTTGAGCGTGCGCTCGACCTCGCCGCCGAAGTCGGCGTGACCCGGCGTGTCGACGACGTTGATCTTCATCTCGCCGTAGCGAATCGCGGTGTTCTTCGCGAGGATCGTGATGCCCTTCTCACGCTCGAGGTCGTTCGAGTCCATCACGCGCTCGACGACTTCCTGGTTCTCGCGGAAGACGCCGCTCTGCCACAGCATCGCGTCGACGAGCGTGGTCTTGCCGTGGTCGACGTGGGCGATGATGGCGATGTTGCGCAGGTCTTCGCGGACCGCCGCGGGATTGCCACGGTCGGCTTGATGGGTTCTCAAGGCTGCTCCTCCAGAGTCCTGGGGCCGTTCAGGTAGTCACGGAGGCGGGCCCACAGGTCGTCGCGCTCCCACAACGAGTCGTAGCTGTAGAGCGCGATCGTTGGAAAACCCAGCGCGCGCGCGCCCTTGATCTTCGCCGCCGCCGTCGCCGGCGACGTGTTGTACACCGCGATGCCGGGCACGAGCCTGGCCGTCCCGACCTGCGACGCCATCGCCGCGAGCTGGTTCATCACGGTCTGGACCAGCGGTGCGTAGCACATCGCGTACGCGCGGTCGAGCAGCCCCGCGCGCAGCCACGCGCTCCACGCCTGCCGGTTGCGATGCACGGCCGTCAGCGTGTCGGCGAGCACCGCCGCGCTGAGCGCGATGCCGGGCCGCACCGCGTCGAGCGAGTCGCGCACCTCGCGCACGATCGCGGTCACCTGCGCCTCCTGGAACGCGGACCACGCCGAATCCATCGACGCGCGTTCCGCGGGCGGGAGCCTGTGGAACGGTTGCGCCGGAGAAGACGGGTCGGGATCCGCGCCGTGTTCGAGCGCGAACCGCGCGCGCGTGGTCGGATCGAAGCCGATGCCGACACTGGGCTGTCGGATGTAGTCGAGATGAATGCCGTCGACGGGGTAGCGCGAGGCGATCTCGCGCGCGACGTTCGCGATCCAGTGGCGCACGCCGGGGTGACCGGGCGAGACGAAGATGCCCTCGACCATGAGCTTCTCGCGCATCGCAGGCGAGAGCACCGTCATCGGCCGGCCGTTCGCCATCCGCGCGACCCACTCCGGATGCGCGCGGATCACGTGCTTCGGATCGCGCGGCAGCTTCGCGCCGGACCACACGAGGCAGCAGTTCATCCACGCGTGCACCTCGAGCCCGGCGGCGTGCGCCAGCGGCACCAGTTCCCCGAGCGGGTCGCGGTCGCGCTCGCGGATCGGCTCGGGGTAGGGCAACAGCTCGGAGCGGTACCAGCCGTCACCGCGGCCGACGACCTGCACGAGCAGCCCGCGCACGTGCATCGCCTTCGCGCGCTCGACGAGCTTCGGTATGTCGTCGCGCGAGACGAGCGCGTTGCGCAGCACCCACAGGTACTCGATGCCGTCCGTCGCGGCCGTGTCGCGGGCGGCGGCGGGTGACGGCGCGCCCGCGGAAACCGGTGCCACAGCGCTCGCGGGCGCGGCGAGCGTGTCGCCCTCGGCCGCCGCGGCCCCCGCGCCCTGCGCGAACACCGGCGGGCAGGCGCCGGCGAGCACGAGCGCCGCGACGAACGCGAGACCCGAGGTGCGCGCGAATCGCGCGAGCGTGGACGTGAACGGAGCCTTCATGCGATCGGGTGCCCGGTGCCCGCCAAACGACGCGGGCGGAAGGTCGCCCTCCCGCCCGCGTTGCGTTTCGACTTCGGCCCGGATCGTTCTCCGGCTTCAGCCTCCGACCTTGCGCGGGCCGCGGCGCGGCTTGCTCGCGCCTCCACCGGCAGCTGCGCCGGCCTTTTCCTTCTTGGCGCCGCGCTTCGGCTTGGCCTCCGCCGGAGCCTCGTCGGCGTCCTCTTCCTCGGCCTTGGGCTTCTTGGCGGTCTTCTCGCCGGCCTGGGCGAGCAGCTTCGCTTCCGCCGCGGCCTCGCGCTCCGCCTTCTCCTTGGCCTTCTGCTCGACCGACTTCACGAGCTCGAGGTAGCAGGTCTCGCCGGCGTCACCGAGGCGGCGACCGATGCGCACGATGCGGGTGTAGCCGCCCTTGCGCTCCGTGTACCACGGGCCGATCGTGTCGAAGAGCTTCGTCACGACTGCCGGCTTGAAGACGAACGTGGCCACGTGGCGACGGGCCGCGACGTCGTTCTGCTTCGCGAACGTGATCATGCGCTCGGCGAGACGGCGCGCTTCCTTCGCCTTCGCCACGGTCGTCTCGATGCGCTCGTACTGGAAGAGCGCGGTGACCAGGTTCCGCAGCAGCGCACGCCGGTGCTGGAACGTGCGGCTCAGCTTGCGATGGTCCTTGCGGTGTCTCATGTGGGTTGCCCCGTCCTCT
>WBZT01000494.1_pt1 | contig 31922 bp, 27 predicted proteins | sample 5204241 | NCBI WGS metagenome assembly WBZT01 (sample SAMN12344358, study PRJNA552823) | activated sludge metagenome | biome: Activated sludge suspended growth; feature: Nitrification reactor; material: Wastewater; isolation source: activated sludge from nitrification reactor of wastewater... | reverse complement strand
CGTTCGCCCAGTTCTTCTCGGTGACCTCGATCGTCCTGGTCCTCGCCGTGGCCATCGGCATCGCGGCCAACGGAGGCGTCCTGGCCTACTACGCCATCAGCCCGCCGATCTACCCGACTCAGATCCGGGCCGGCGCGGTCGGACTCATGATGGGCTTCGGCCGGGTGGTCGCCTTCCTCGCCCCCAACATCGCAGCCTTCCTGTTGGCCCGCGGTTTCACCGCGCCCAACGTCTACCAGGTCTACGGCGTCGTCCTCGCAGTGTCGGCGCTCGCCGTGTGGCTCCTGCACCGCACCTACTCGGGCGACGACTCGCTCGACGCGATGCAGATCGAGGCCCTCGAGATGGAGAAGCTCGACGCCGGTCGCTGACGATCGGTGCACGTCGGCGGGGCCGTCCTTCGGGGCGGCCCCGCCGTCGTTCTTCGGCTCCGCGACCCTGCCCGAGCCTGCGACACGCAAGCCGTCGTGCTCGGCGTGTCCCGGGTCCGGCCGGGTAGCGTCGGGGGAGTGAACGCCCAGCCGGCGGTGGCCGCGAAGACCGAGCGCCTGCTCAACCTCGTCATCGCGCTGCTCTCGACCCGCCGCCCCCTCACCAAGGCCCAGCTGCGCGCGGCTGTCCCGCAGTACCAGCAGACAGCCGGCGACGAGGCCTTCGATCGGATGTTCGAGCGGGACAAGGACGAACTGCGCGACCTGGGCATCCCGCTGAGCACCCAGCAGGTCGACCCGAGCGCCGACGACGAGCCCGGCTATCGGATCGACAAGCGGGAATACTCCCTGCCGGCGATCGACTTCGCCCCCGCCGAGGTCGCTGCGCTGGCCCTCGCTGCCCGCAGTTGGACCCAGGCGAGCCTGGCCGCCCCCGCCGCCGCCGCGATGGCCAAACTCGCCTCGGCCGGGGTCGAGCTCGACGACACCTCCCTCGTGCGGATCGAGCCACGGGTGCGCACGAGCGAGCCGGCCTTCGAGCCGATGCGTCGGTCGGTCCAGGACCGCCAGGAGGTCCGCTTCGACTACGTTCGCGCCGACGGCGAGCGGGGCACCCGGACCGTGCGGCCGTGGGGAATGGCGATGTGGCGCGGCCGGTGGTATGTCACCGGCTGGGACGTCGACCGCGGGGCCGAGCGGGTCTTCCGGCTCAGCCGGGTGGCCGGGCCGGTCGCGCTCCGGGGCGGGCCCGCGGCATACGAGATCCCCGCCGACCACGTGCCCCGGGTGCTCGTGGGGGCGTCGGAGCCGGGGTTCGTCGACCAGCCGCCGGCGATCCTGCGCATCCGGGCCGGGGCGGGCAACACCCTGCGCCGCCGGGCTCGCACCGTCGGCGAGATCGACGAGGAATGGTCGCTCGTCGACGTCGACTACCGCGACGTCGAGTCGCTCTCCCAGGAGGTGGCCGGCTTCGGCCCCGACGTGCTCGTCGAGGCTCCCGAGCGGGTGCGCGACGCCGTCGTCGCGCGGTTGTCGGCGGCGGGTGACCGCCACCGACCCGGTATGCCGCAAGCGGAACCCGGTATGCCGCATGCGGAACCCGGTATGCCGCAATCGGCCGGCAACGGTGCCGCGCAGCCAGGCGGGACGGCGCCGGCCGGGCAGACCCTACCGGCGGCGAGGTCCGCTGCCCGGCCCAGCCGGCCGCACCCGGAGTCCGCGAGCGCCCGGCTCTCCCGGCTGCTCGCTCTCGTGCCGTGGCTGCTCGGCCATCAGGGGGTCGCTCTCGACGTCGCGGCCCACCAGTTCGGCATCACCCCGGCGCAGCTCGAATCCGACCTGCTGCTCCTGTTCGTCTGCGGGACCCCCGGGCACCTGCCCGACGACCTCATCGAGGCCGACTGGGAGGACGGGCGGGTCTACGTCGGCAACGCCGACGCGATCGCTCGACCGCTGCGCCTCACGATCGACGAGGCGGTCACTCTCATGGTCGGGCTGCGTGCCCTCGCCGCCACCCCGGGCATCGCCGAGCGCGACGCGGTCGTCGGGGCGCTGGCCAAACTCGAAGCGGCGACCGGTGAGGCGGCCGGGGTCGCGGCCCGGGTGCACGTCACCCTCGACGACGGAGCCCAGGAGGCGCTCGTCGCGCGACTGCGAGGCGCCTTGGAGGACACCCGCCGACTGCGGTTGCGCTACCAGTCCGCCGGCCGGGACGAGGTGACCGAGCGCGAGGTCGACCCCATGCGCCTGGTCAACCTCGAGGCCCACTGGTATCTCGAGGGCTGGTGCCACCGGGCCGAGGACGTCCGGCTGTTCCGACTCGACCGGATCGTCGGGCTCGAGGTCCTCGACGTCCCCGGTGTCCCGCCGGAGCAGGCGCGGGGTCGCGACCTCGCCGGGGCGGCATACCTGCCCGGTGCCGGTGACGCCCTCGTCGAACTCGTCACCGAGCGCGAGGCCGCCTGGGTAGCCGACTACTACCCGGTCGAGTCGGTGGACGAGCTCGGGGAAGGCCGGCGCCTGGTCCGCCTGCGCGCCGCCGACACCGGATGGGTGGTCCGGCTCGCCTGGCGGCTCGGGGGGCTCGTGACCGTCCGCGAGCCGGTCGCCCTCGCCACCGCGGTGCGCGAGGGCGCCGCCGCCGCGGTCGCGGCATACGGCCTGACGGACGACGACCGTCGTATGCCGCGCGGCGGCGCCTGATGCGCGTGCTCGCGTGGACCCTCCTCTGGCTGCTGCTCGTGGTGGGGGCCGGCTGGTATCTCTGGCGCCGGCTGCGCTGGCTGTGGGGCCGATCCCAGGAACTCGGCGACACCCTCGCCGACACCGAACGCCTGCTCGAGGCGACCGGGCTCGTCGTCGAGCAGCACACCGAGGCGCTGCGCCGCGAGTGGGCCGCGGAACCCGCTGCGGAACTCGCGGTGTTCAGGAGCGTGGTGGACGTGGCACGCGAGCGGGCCCAGGTGCGTGCCGCGAGCGAGGCGCAGCGTGCGCGGCGGCGGGCCGAGCGGCTGCCCGGCTGGGCTCGTCGACGACGTGACTTCCGTCCGATCCTCGACGCGGCCGAGGAACTGCCCCGCCCGCGGGGCCTTGATGTCGTCGAGCGGAGGGACGGCTCCGGGCGTCCGGGCCGGGCGTCGGATCGGGCCGGGTAGAATCGACCGCACCCGAACCGAGGAGAGACACCACTCATGCTGTTCCGCGAACCGTGGCACTTCGTCGTGCTCATCCTCGTCGTGGCCGTCCTCTTCGGTTGGAAGCGGCTGCCCGACGTGGCCCGCAGCGTGGGTCGTTCGATGCGGATTTTCAAGTCCGAGGTCAACGAGATGCGCAACGACGGCACCCAAGGCCGGCCGAGCCCGGCCGCGTCGGACACCGTCCCCGGCGACGTCGTGCCGCCGCACTCGTCGAGCGCGAATGCGTCCGGGTCGGGCGACGAGCGCTCGACCGACTGACCGCCGGATACCCGGCATACCGCCGCTCGTCCCGCGACCAACGCCGACCCCGCCGACCAGCTGATGGGCCGATTCCGTCGACTTCGCCGCCACCGCGACCCCGAGGGTCGGATGTCCCTCGGCGACCACCTGCGGGAGCTGCGCAACCGGACGCTCATCGCGATCCTGGCCATCCTGCTCGGTTCGATCGTCGGCTGGGTCCGGTGGCAGGAGATCTACGACGCCCTCGTCGCTCCCATCGCCGCCGTCGCCAACGAGAAGAAGGCCGCGGGCGCCATCGTCACGACCTCCTTCGGCAACCTCACCGACTCGTTCACGATCCTGCTCGTGGTCGGTCTGTTCGTCGGCGTCGTCATCTCCTCGCCGGTGTGGCTGTGGGAGCTCTGGGCGTTCGTCCTGCCCGGCCTCACCACCCGCGAGAAGCGGGTCTCGATGGCCTTCTTCGCGGCCGCGGTGCCGCTCTTCCTCGCCGGCTGCGCCCTCGCCTTTGCCGTGCTCCCTCGGGCCGTGCAGACGCTGCTGAGCTTCACTCCCGCGCAGGGCTCCAACATCATCTACGCCCCCGACTACCTGAGCTTCGTCCTCAAGTTCATCCTCACCTTCGGGATCGGCTTCCTCCTGCCGGTGCTGCTCGTCGGACTCAACGTCGCACACGTCCTGCCCGCCCGGGTCATGCGCAAGGGCTGGCGTGGTGCCGTGTTCCTCTGCTTTCTCTTCACCGCGGTGATGACGCCCGACCCGAGTCCGTGGACGATGATCGTCCTGGCCCTGCCCCTCGTCGCGCTGTTCTTCCTCGCCGTGGGCATCTCCACCCTGCTGGATCGTCGCCGGGCCAAGCGCGACCCGACGGCCGAGTGGCTCGACCTGCCCGACGATCAGGCATCTGCCCTCTGAGCCGCGCGAGCGGTAGCCTCGCGCACGTGCCTCCCACCGAGCCCGCTCTCGCGCGCGTCGGGGTCTATGCCAACGGCGCGGCCGGCCGGCACCGTGCCGGGGCCCTGCGCGACCGGGTCGTCAGGCGGTTGCGTGCGAACGGGCACGACGTCCTGCTCATCGAGGCCGATTCTGCGGACGAAGGCCGGGCGCGCACGACCGAGGCCGTGCGCACCGGTCGAGTCGACGCGCTCGCGGTCATCGGCGGCGACGGCACCGCGCACCTGGGAGCCAACGCCTGCGCGGGCACCGACGTGCCGCTCGTGCTCGTCCCTGGCGGCACCGGCAACGACAACGCCCGTGCCCTGGGGCTGCCGCGCAACCGGCCCGAGGACATCGTCGACCTCGTCACCGCAGGATCGGTGCGCCGGATCGACGCCGGGCACGCGGCGACCGAGGAGGGGTCACGCTGGTGGCTCGGCGTGCTCGGCGGGGGCTTCGACACTCGAGTGAACGACCGTGGCCGCACCCTCACCCGGCTGCACGGGCCGCTGCGCTACCTCGTCGCCGTGGCCGTCGAACTGCGCACCTTCCGCGGCATTCCCTACACCGTCCAGGTCGACGACGAACGCACCGACACCACCGCCATGCTCGTCGCGGTCGGCAACGGGAGCTCCTTCGGCGGTGGGATGAAGGTCTGCCCCGACGCGTCGCTGAGCGACGGCCTGCTCGACGTGCTCATCCTGCACCGGGTCGGCCGGGGCGAGTTCCTGCGGATCTTCCCCAAGGTGTTCTCCGGCAGCCACGTCCACCACCCTGCGGTCGAGATCCGTCGTGGTCGCCGGGTGCGACTCGATGCCGAGGGGGTGCGCACGACGCAGGCCGACGGCGAGGACTTCCTGCCGCTGCCGGTCGAGCTCGAGGTGGTCCCCGGAGCCCTCGCGGTCGTCGCGCCGTGAGCGAGTTCGACCGGTTCGCCGCGGCATACCCGTTCGCCCTCGACGACTTCCAACAGCGCGGTTGTGCCGCGGTGGAGGCCGGACGCGGCGTGCTCGTCGCGGCCCCCACGGGTGCCGGCAAGACCGTCGTCGGCGAGTTCGCCGTCCACCTCGCGCTCGCGACCGGGCGCAAGGCCTTCTACACGACCCCGATCAAGGCCCTGTCCAACCAGAAGTACCTCGACCTGGTCCGTCGGCACGGCGCCGACCGGGTGGGACTGCTCACCGGCGACAGTTCGGTTAACGGCGAGGCACCCGTCGTCGTGATGACGACCGAGGTGCTGCGCAACATGATGTATGCCGCCTCGCCGACCCTCGCGGGGCTCGGCTACGTCGTCATGGACGAGGTCCACTACCTCGCCGACCGCTTCCGCGGCGCCGTCTGGGAGGAGGTGATCATCCATCTGCCCCCCGAGGTCGTCGTCGTCTCGCTCTCCGCGACCGTCTCCAACGCCGAGGAGTTCGGCGAGTGGTTGAGTGAGGTCCGCGGGGGCGTCGAGGTCGTCGTGTCCGAACACCGGCCGGTGCCGCTCTGGCAGCACGTGATGGTGGGCCGCCAGCTGTATGACCTCTTCCTCGACGAGCAGGCACCGGGGCCGGACGCCGCCTCCGAGCAGCGGAACACGGCGACGAGATCCGATCTGGCCGTCGGCGTGCGGGTGAATCCCGAGCTCGTCCGGCGGATCCGAGCCCAGGAGCGGGACAGGGACACGGCATACGGGCATGTCGGTGGGCATGGGCGGCGCGGTGGCGAACGGGGGGCCGACCGTGGCGCGCACGGGCGTGGCGGGGGAGCGCGGCCCCGGGGTCCCGGGCGCGCCGAGGTCGTCGAGTCCCTCGACCGGGCGGCGCTGCTGCCCGCGATCGTCTTCGTCTTCAGCCGGGTGGGCTGCGACGCCGCCGTGGGTCAACTGCTCGCGCGGGGGGTGCGCCTCGTGCCGGACGATCAGGCGTTGCGCATCCGCCGGATGGTCGAGGAGCGGGTGGCTGGTCTGCCCGACGAGGATCTGGGCGTGCTGGGCTACTGGGACTTCGTCGACGGGCTCACCCGCGGCTATGCCGCCCACCACGCGGGCATGCTCCCGACCTTCCGGGAGATCGTCGAGGAGTTGTTCACCGCCGGGCTCGTCCGGGTCGTCTTCGCCACCGAGACCCTCGCGCTGGGGATCAACATGCCCGCGCGCACGGTCGTGCTCGAGCGCCTGGTGAAGTTCAACGGCGAGACGCACGCCGAGCTCACGCCGGCCGAATACACCCAGCTCACCGGCCGGGCCGGCCGCCGCGGCATCGACGTCGAGGGGCACGCCGTCGTCCTGTGGTCGCAGTCCCTGGATCCGCGGGCCGTGGCCGGGTTGGCCTCGACCCGGACCTATCCGCTGCGCTCGAGCTTCCGCCCGACCAACAACATGGCGGTCAACCTCGTGGCGCAGGTGGGTCGGGCGCGGGCGCGGGAGGTCCTGGAAACCTCGTTCGCCCAGTTCCAGGCCGACCGTGCCGTCGTGGGCCTGGCGCGGTCCATCCGGCGCAACGAGGCAAGCCTCGCCGAACTCGCCGAGCACATGCACTGTCACCTCGGCGACTTCGCCGAGTATGCCGCCCTGCGCGCCCGCCAGCGCGACCTCGAGAAGGAATCCTCCCGTGACCGGCAGGAGGAGGCGCGGGCGCTCGCGGCCGCCTCGCTGGAGCGGCTCGCGGTCGGCGACGTCATCCGGGTGCCGGCCGGCCGGCGGGCGGGCTGGGCTGTCGTCGTCGCGACCGCCCGCCGGGCCGGTGTCCTGGGCCCGTCCGTGGTGACCGAGGACCGGCAGCTGCGCCGGCTCACCCTCGTCGACGTCCCGACCCCGGTCGAGCCGGTCACCCGGTTGCGCATCGCCAAGTCCTTCACGCCCAAGAACCCGGCGGCGCGGCGCGACCTCGCGGCGGCGCTGCGCGCGGCGGTGGCCCACGAGAGGCCGCCGCGGCGGGCCGGGCGGCCCACCGCGGGGGGAGGGGAGCTCGAGGAGCGGCTCGCCGAGGTGCGCCGAGAGCTGCGCGCCCATCCCTGTCATGCCTGCCCCGACCGCGAGGAGCACGCCCGGTGGGCCCAACGGTGGTGGCGACTTCGCCGCGAGACCGACGCGCTCGTGCAGCAGGTGCAGGGGCGCACGCACACGGTGGCCCGCAGCTTCGACCGGATCTGTGGCCTGCTCACCTCGCTCGGCTACCTCGAGGCCGACGGCGAACGGGTCGCCGAGCCGGGTGAGACGCTGCGCCGGCTCTACACCGAGCGTGACCTGCTCGCGGCCGAATGTCTGCGCCGCGGAGTCTGGCGGCGGTTGGATCCGGCCGGACTCGCCGCGGTCGTCTCGGCGCTCGTGCACGAGCCCCGCCGCGACGAACTCGACGCGGCGCCCCGCGCGCCCACGGACGACGTCGCGGCCGCCCTCACCGAGATGGACGCGGTGTGGGCGCAACTCGAGCAGGCCGAGCGCGCGCACGGCGTGCCCTCGAGCGACCCACCCGACCCGGGGATCGCCTGGATGATCCACCGGTGGGCCCGGGGGCGTCGGCTCGAGGAGGTCCTGCGCGGCGGCGACCTCGCGGCGGGCGACTTCGTGCGGCGCTGCAAGCAGGTCGCGGACCTGCTCGGTCAGATCGCCGACCTCGCGCCGCACCCGGCGATGGCGGGCAAGGCCCGAGCCGCCGTCGACGCCGTCCTACGCGGGGTCGTCGCCGCCGATCGGCTCGACTGACGAGGGACGTCCACGCGTGTGCAGGCTCGTGCAGGCGGGTGCAGGTGGTGCGGCTCACCGCGGTGGCACCCAGGTGACCCAGCGCACGTATGCCGGGCAGCGGCATACTCGCGGGTATCCCTTGCGAGCGGGCGTGTTCTCCGACACGGTGGCCTGGAATCCGCGGGTGACCGCTCTATTGTCAGATAGTTGACTACTCGACTTCGAGACATCCACGAAAGGACTGCGATGCAGCAGCTCACCGGCCTGGACGAGATGTTCCTCAGCCTCGACACCGGGCCCACGACCGGACACGTCGCCGGCATCGCGCTCTTCCCGGCCCCCGAGACGCCGCGCGACGAACTGGCCTGGCTGCGCCAGCGGGTCCGCGAGCGGCTGCCTTACCTTCCCCTGCTGCGTTGGCGGCTGCACCGGGCCCCGCTGGGCGTCGACCAGCGCTACTGGGTGGAGATGGACGAGGTCGACATCGACGCGCACGTCGTGGGCGTCACCCTGCCCAAGCCGGGCACCCAGAAGCAGTTCCAGGCCGTCATCGACGCCGAGATGTCCCAGCTGCTCGACCGCGAGCGGCCGATGTGGAAGATGCTCGTCATCACCGGCCTCGCCGACGGTGGCTACGCCTACGTCATCAAGGTCACCCACGGCCTGGCCGACGGCAGCGCGCTCTGGGCGATCTACGACCAGCTGTCCGACCACCCGACGGAGAAGCTCGAGCGGATCCCCAACCAGCGCCCCAAGGGCGGGTCGATGGGCGTGCTCGGGCGCGGGATCGTCCGGGCGGCCAAGACCCCGGTCGTCGTCGCCGGCCTGGCCAAGGACGCGGCCTCGTGGGCCGGCGGCCGGCTCGCCGACGAGAAGCTGCGCGCGATTCCCAACCTCATCGCTCGGGTCACGCCGGGCGAGCTGAGCAAGCCGGTGGCCCTCATCGCCAACAAGCTGCGCCCGGTCGACGACGCCGAGGTCGCCTCGCTCTTTCCCTCGCTCATGCCGCCGGACTCGCCCTTCAACGGGACGACGACGGCCAACCAGAGCATGGTCCACACGACCTTCACGGTCGCCGAGCTCCGCGCGATCGGCAAGCTCGTCAACGGGACGATCAACGACGCCCTGCTGGCGATCATGGCGGCCGCCCTGCGTCGCTACATGACCAGCCACGGAGGCATCCCCAACCGTCCGCTCATCGTGTCCACTCCGGTGTCTTGGCGGACCGGCAAGGAGACCGAGCGCTGGGCCAACCAGGTGTGGATGCTCTTCCTGCCGCTGCCCACGCACCTGGGCGACCCGCTCGCCAGGCTTCGCTACGCCCACGAGGCGTCCTCGACGGCCAAGGCCAACTGGGAGCGGGTGCCCGGGCATCTGTTGCGCCGGGCGAGCGCCCTCATGCCGAGCATGGTCATGGGCCCCGGAGCCAAGTTGATGGCCCGGATGCCTGCGCGCCTCACGCCCAAGATGTTCAACGCCTCGCTGTCCAACGTCCGAGGCCCGCGCGAGATCCCGGTGCACGGCGGGCGGTCGATGACCGACTACCTCGTCTTCGGCTTCCTGTCTCCGGGGACCGGCCTGCTCCTGGGCGGACAGAGCCTGGGTGACAACATGGCGGTCACGGCGACGGTGTGCACGGACATCGTCGTCGGCTACGAGAAGCTGCCGACCTTGCTCGAGGACGCCAAGAACGAGTTGCTCGCCCTCGTCTGATCGCGCTGTCCGGGTGCGTTCCGGTCCGGGGTGCCCGGCAACTGCCCACCTGAGCAGCTGCCCCGTGAGGCTCGCCGCGCTCAGCCCAGGTCGAGCGCGGCGAGGACGCGGTTGATCGGGTTCGTGAGGCGGTAGTCGACCGCGAGCCGGGAGAGCGTCGCCGCGTCGTGCACTTCGCGGGGCAGCCGGAGGTCGACCTTGGGGACGGGTGCGTCGATCGCCACCCGCACGACGCGCGGCGCCACGTCGAGGTATGCCGCCCCGGCCTCGAGTCGCGTGCGCTGGGCGCCCTTGATCCGCGGGTCTCCACCGTCGACGGCCGCGCGGATGCCGGCGAGGGAGCCGAAGGTGGCCAGGAGCGTGGCAGCGGTCTTCTCTCCGATGCCGGCCACCCCCGGCAGCCCGTCGGAGCTGTCGCCACGCAGGATGGCCAGGTCGGCGTAGGCGTCACCGGTCGGCACGGCATACCTCTGTTGGAGATAGTCCTCGGTGACCACGTCGGCGTCGCGCACCCCGCCCCGAGCGGTGTAGAGGACGCGGATCCCGGCGGCGTCGTCCACGAGTTGAAACAGGTCCCGGTCACCGGTGACGATGTCGACCGGCAGCCGTCCGCGATGGCGGTGGGCAAGGGCGCCGATGACGTCGTCGGCCTCGAAACCGGCCGCACCGACCCGCTGCAGCCCCAGCGCTGCGAGGGCCGCCGAGATGAGCGGCACCTGTGGAGAGAGGTCGTCGGGCACCTCCTCGGCGGCCTCGACGGTGCCGGACGCCTGCGCCGCGCTCACGGTGCCGGCGGCGACGCCCGCGACCCGATGCGTCTTGTAGGAGGGGATCGCCTCGACCCGGAAGGCCGGGCGCCAGTCCTCGTCCCAGCACGCGGCCAACTCGGTGGGCCGGTGCCGGTCGACGAGCGTGGCGATCATGTCGAGGAAGCCGCGCACCGCGTTGGTCGGCGGATCGGAGGGCGTCGGCCGCTCGTCGGGGACACCGTAGAACGCCCGGAAGTAGAGCGAGGCGGAGTCCAGGAGCATGAGCCGGCCGGCGGGACTGGGCATGGCTCAGCAGCCTATGCGCTGCCGCCAGGTCCCCGTCCGTGGAATGCCCTGGGGGCGGGAGCGCCAGTGTGCGTAGGCTGGCGCCATGGAACGACTCGACCGGCGCCTCGTGGCGTTGCTGGCCTCCGAGGGTCGGATGAGCTACACCGATCTGGGCAAGGCGACCGGCCTGTCGACCTCGGCCGTCCACCAGCGGGTCCGCCGGCTCGAGGAACGTGGGGTCGTCAAGGGCTACCAGGCGGTCGTCGACCCGGTCGAGGTGGGCCTGCCGCTCACGGCATACATCTCGTTGTCGCCGCTGGACCCGGCCGCACCGGACGACATCCCCGACCGGATCCGGCACTTCCCCGAGATCGAGTCCTGCCATTCGGTCGCCGGCGACTTCAACTACATCACGAAGGTCCGGGTGGCCACGCCGCTGGACCTCGAGGAACTTCTCACCCGGTTGCGGGCCGCCGCACACGTGCAGACCCGTACCACCGTGGTGCTCTCCACGGCCTGGGAGGGTCGTCCGGTCATCGGCCTCGAGCCGGAGTCCGCGAGCTGAACGCTGCCGCGCCGCCTCGCGGTAGCTCGGCGGCGCTGCGGTCACATCCGGTCGGTGGGTTCGTATGACCCCGGGTCCGGCGGGGTCTCCAACCGAGGGTGGGCGACCCGGCGATGCCACTCCCACACCGCCCAGCCGAGCAGGCTGAAGGCGAGCGCGGTGAGCGTGAGCGTCACGAGCGAGCCGTTCACGAGTGGCACGATCGCACCTGCGATGACGGCGTTGAGCAGGGTGTTCGCGCACGACTGGGCCGAGGACAGGGTGCCGCGATGGCGCGGACGTAGGTCGAGCAGGGCGAGGGTGACGATCGGGAAGACGAGCGCGATGCCGAGCCCGGCCGTCGTCGGGGCAACGAGCGCCCACGGCAGCCCGACGACCCCCCACGCGTCGAGGGCGAGCCCGATCACGGCGCCCACGACGGCACAGCCGAAGCCGAGCGCGATGAACGTGGCCGAGGAGATCCGGCCGGCCAACCGGCCGGTGAGCCACGAGCCGAAGATCATCGCGGTGACCACCGGCACGAAGAGCCAGCCGAAGTCGCCCGGGCCGAGGTGCAGAATCGTCACGACGATCGCGGGCGCGGCGCTGATGTAGGTGAAGAGCGCGGCGAAGTTGAACGAGGACACCCCGAGCAGGCGCCGCACCCCCGGGTCACGTACCGCATCGCGGAGAGCGCTGGCGAGGGCGCGCACCTCCAACGGGGTGCGTCGGGCCGGCGGATGAGTCTCGGGAAGCAGGAACAGCAGGGCGAGGAAGAGCACCACGGCGAACACGGCGAGGAACCAGAAGACGCTGCGCCAGGTGCTCCAGCCGAGCAACCAGCCGCCGACGATCGGTGCGAGGGCCGGGGCGACCCCGAAGATCATCGACATCTGGGACATCGCTCGCTGGGCCCGGTCGCCGGAGAAGACGTCGCGCACGACGGTGCGGGCGACGATCATCCCCCCGCCGGCGACCAGGCCCTGCAGGGCACGGCCGACGAGCAGCAGCGGCATCGACGGAGCGACCGCACACCAGACGGAGGTGAGGGCGAAAAGGCCGAGACCGCCCAGGATCACCGGCCGTCGGCCCATCGCGTCGGAGAGCGGTCCGTGGACGAGGCTCATGACCGCGAAGCTCACCAGGTAGACCGAGAGAATTTGCTGGAGGGCCACCGGATCGGCACCGAGTTCCGCTCCCACCTGCGGGAAGCCCGGGAAGATCGTGTCGACCGCGAACGGGCCGATCATCGTGAGCGCGGCGAGGAGGAAGACCAACCCGTGCCGTGGGCCCTCGTCCCGCCTGGCCTCGGTGGTCACCTCGGCAGGTTACGCCGCCCCGGGCCGGCCCGGTCAGCGCGTCCGCGAGATGGGAGCCAGCGCGGCGGCGCAGACCCGGGCCAGGTCCTCCGGTGCCAGCTCGACGTCGAGCCCGCGCCGCCCGGCGGAGACGAAGACCGTCGCGTGTGTGCTCGCGCTCGCGTCGAGGACGGTCGGCAGCCGACGCTTCTGCCCGATCGGTGAGATCCCGCCGACCACGTAGCCGGTGGTCCGTTCCGCGACGGCCGGTTCGGCCATGACGGCCCGCTTGACCCTCAGCGCGCTCGCGACGGCCTTGAGGTCGAGTTGCCGATCCACCGGCACGATCCCCACGGCCAGCCCGGCGTCGGTGTCGACGAGCAGTGTCTTGAAGACACGCTCGGGCGCCACCCCGAGCGCTGCGGCGGCCTCGAGCCCGTAGGAGGGTGCCGCCGGATCATGCGCGTAGGGGTGCAGGGTGAAGGCGACCCCGGCCCGGGTGAGCGCGGTGGTCGCCGGGGTGCCGCTGCCCTTGGCCACGAGGACGCAGTATGCCGTGCCACGCGGCATACTTGTCGGCTGTGTCGCATCGGCGCGTGATCGTCGTGGGGAGCGGATTCTCGGGTGTCGCGATGGGGGCTCGCCTGCTCGACGCCGGGATCCGCGACTTCCTCGTGCTCGAAAAGGGCTCCGAGGTGGGAGGGACCTGGCGGGACAATCGCTATCCCGGTTGCGCGTGCGACGTGCCCAGCCCGCTCTACAGCCTGAGCTTCGCACCCAAGGCGGACTGGAGCCGGGCATACGCGCCGTCGGCCGAGATCTGGCAGTACCTGCGCGACTGTGTCGACCGCCTTGGCCTGGGGCCCCACCTCGCGCTCGACGCCGACGTCACGGGAGCCACTTGGGAGGGGGACCGGTGGCGGGTCCGGGTGGCCGATGGACGGGAGTGGACGAGCGATGCGCTCGTCCTCGGGGTCGGCGGGCTGCACATGCCCCGGCGCCCGGATCTGCCCGGCCTGGGGACCTTCGGCGGCCCGGTCATGCACACGGCGGACTGGCCCGACGACGACGGACTCGACGGGCTGCGGGTGGGGGTCGTGGGCACCGGCGCCTCGGCGGTCCAGCTGGTGCCGGAGCTGGCTGCGCGGGTCTCCCAGCTCGTCGTCTTCCAGCGCACGCCGGCGTGGGTGCTCCCCCGGGGCGACGTGCCGGTTTCGCGGTGGCGACAGCGCGCGAATGCTCGGATCCCTCTGGTGCAGAAGGCATCCCGCGCTCGGACCTACGTCCGCAACGAGCTCAACGTCCTGGGCTTCGGACGCAACGCGCGGCTGCGGGAGTGGGTTGGGCGACGCTCGCTCGAGCACCTGGCCTCGGCCGTGTCCGACCCGGTCGTGCGCGCGGCGCTCACCCCGGCATACGAGCTGGGCTGCAAGCGGGTCCTGCTGTCCGACGACTACTGGCCCACCTTTGCCCGTCCGCACGTCCAACTCGTCACCGAGCCGATCGGAGGTGTCGTCCCTCGTGGGGTGGTGACGGGGAAGGGAACCGAGCACGAGTTGGACGCCCTCGTGCTGGCGACCGGTTTCGACCTCGACGGGAGCCTGGCCCGGATGCAGATCACCGGGCAGGACGGACGGACGCTCGCGCAGGCGTGGTCGCGCGGCCGGGGCACCCACCTGGGGATCAGCGTCGCCGGGTTCCCGGAGCTCTACCTCCTGCTCGGGCCCAATACGGCGCTCGGGCACACGTCGGTGCTCGTGATGATCGAGGCGGCGGTGGACTACGTCATCGATGCCCTGCGGAGGGCCGACGAACTGGGTCCCCAGGTCGTCACCGCCGCGGCGCAGGAGCGCTTCGGCCGATGGCTGCGTCGGCGGGACCGGCATACGGTGTGGACCTCTGGGTGTCAGAGCTGGTACCTCGACGAACGCGGGGTCAACAAGGCGATCTGGCCCGCCTCGACGGTCCGTTACCGGTGGCGCACCCGGAAGGTCGACCCCCGCGACTACGAGCCGGCCTCCTGAGCCCGGAGTAACCGCGTCACTACTGGCCCGGAGTAACCGCTTGACTGCTGGCCCGGAGTAACCGCTTGACTGTGCACTTTTCCTGTGACGAAGGGGGTTACGTCACGAGAAACGTGCTCAGATGTGCGGTTTTGCGGCGGGGGAGGGGAGCGGGCCCTCCGACCGCGACGACCCGGCCTCAGGCCTTCGAACCGACCGAGGCGAGCCTGCTGAGCGCAGCGGCCTCCACCGCGAGTTCGTGGGCCGAGTCGAGGTCCACCTGGCCGGCCCACCAGCGCTGACCGGACAGCGGCAGGGTGTGGATCGGGTCGTAGTAGACGTATTCGCGGGAGAGTGCGTCGACGTCCGCCGCTTCGATCGACGTGCGGTAGTTCTTGCGCCAGTAGGAGATCCCGTGCTCACGGTCGTATTCCTCGACCTGGTGAACCCAGCGCTTGCCGACGAACGGCACGTCACAGACGATCCGCGGAGTGGCAAAGCCGGGCAGATAGCCCATGATCGCGTGCTGCAGCTCCTGGGCCTGGCCCAGCGACAGCCGCCAGTGCTCGCTGAACGGGATCATGTCGCACATGTAGAAGTAGTAGGGCGTGATCGATGCGTTGTCCTGCAGTGCGAAGCACAGGTCGAGCAGGTCGGCCGGCGTGTCGTTGACCCCGTGGAGGAGGACACCCTGGTTGCGGATGTTGAACAGCCCCGCATCGAGCAGGTTACGCGCCGTCTCGGCGACGATCGGGGTGACCGAGTTGACGTGGTTGACGTGTGTGTGGATGGCCACCTGCACGCCTCGTGCGTGGGCCTTCGCGGTGATCCGTCCGATCCCCTCGACGACCTCGGGTGCCGCCCAGTGTTGGGGGAGCGCCATGAGGGCCTTGGTCGCGAGCCGGATGTCGCGGATGTTCTCGATCTCGAGCAGCTTGTCGAGGAAGACCTCGAGGTTCTTCCACGGCAGGTTGGCCACGTCGCCGCCGCTCACGACGACGTCGCGGACGGTGGGGGTTGCCGCGAGGTAGTCGAGCATCTGCTGGTGACGGTCGGCCGGCTTGGCCAGGAACTTCAGCTTGGTCACCTGGGGGGTCGAGTTGCCGACCAGGTCCATCCGGGTGCAGTGCCCGCAGTACTGCGGGCACGTGGGCAGCAACTCGGCGAGCACCTTCGTCGGGTAGCGGTGGGTGAGTCCCTCGACGGCCCACATCTCGTGCTCGTGGAGGCTGTCGCGGGTGGCGTGCGGGTGGCTCGGCCAGTCGGTGCGGCGGTCGGAGAAGACCGGCAGCATGTAGCGCCGCACCGGGTCGTCGTAGAAGGCCTCCGTGTATGCCGTGCCGGCCCGCGGCATACCGGCCTCGCCTTCGCCCGTGGCCGGGACCATGGTGTTGAGCATCTGCGGCGGGACGAGCATCGACATCGTCGCCCGCTCGGTCTGGTCGCGCTCGAGGTCGGCGTAGAAGTCGTCGGTGAGCAGGTCGCCCATGACCTCACGCAGCTGGCGGACGTTCTTCACGCAGTGGCTGCGCTGCCACTGGGCGTCGGCCCACTGCGCGGCGGTGACGTCAGCGAAGCCGGGCATCCGGGTCCAGTCGGGCTCGACGAGTTCGCGCATCCGGTAGACGTAGGGCTGGTCCAGAGCAGGCGTCATGAACGTGAGAATACCGGAAGATCTACGGTCATGTAAACTAACCACACGAAATCCTGCGGTCGATCACGGTCAGAGGAGCAGTTCATGTACCAGTCGGTAACACCGAGCGACGCGGACCCCGCCGGCCACGTTCCCCCGGGCCCGGAGTCCGCCGTCGGGCTGCACCGCGTGCTCGAGCCGAGTGGCTCCCAGATCACCCTGCCGCAGGCCGCCCGCCGGTTGGACACCCGTGCGCAGCTGTGGCCGGGAGAGGTACGGATCGAGGTCGACACGCTCAACCTCGACGCGGCCTCCTATCGCCAGCTCGCGGAGAAGCACCGCCGCACCGAGGGCCGCGACGCGGGCTCGGTCGACGGCGACGCGGTGCGCGCCGAGGTGCTCGCCATCGTCGCGGAGCGGGGCAAGATGCAGAACCCGGTGACCGGTTCCGGTGGGATGCTCCTGGGCACCGTGGCCGAGGTCGGTCCGCAGACCCCACTCGGTCTGGCCGTGGGCGACCGGGTCGCGACCCTCGTGTCCCTCTCGCTCACCCCGCTGCGCATCACCGACGGGCTCGCCCGCTGGGACGGTCTCTCCGAGCAGGTGCCGGCCACCGGACACGCGATCCTTTTCGCCCGCTCGATCGCCGCGGTGATCCCCGACGACCTCGATCCGCGGCTCTCGCTCATGGTGATGGACGTGTGCGGCGCACCCGCGCTCGTGGCTCGGGTGGTGGGGGAGTATGCCGCCGCACGCGCAGCATCCGAGGGTGGTGCCCCCTCGGTGCTCGTCCTGGGCGGGGCCGGCAAGTCCGGCTCGTTGTCGCTGGCCGCGGCCCGGGAAGCCGGCGCCGGCCGGCTCCTGGCCGTCGTGCCCTTCGAGCGCGAGGCAGCGCTGCTGGCACCGACCGGGCTGGCCGATCACGTGGTGATCGCCGACGCCCGCTCTCCCATGGGGCTGGCCGAGGCCGTGGACGCGGCCGGCGGCCCGTGCGACATCACCGTCGTCTGCGTCGACGTGCCCGGCTGCGAGCAGCCGGCCGTCCTGGCGACGGCCCAGGGCGGCACCATCATCTTCTTCTCGATGGCGACCTCCTTCGCCGCGGCGGCCCTCGGCGCAGAGGGCCTTGCCGCGGACGTGCGGATGCTCGTCGGCAACGGCTATGTCCCTGGCCACGCGGCATACGCGATGGAGCTGATCCGGCGCAACGACGCCGTGCGCGGGCTCTTCGAGTCGCGCCTGGAGGGATGATCGCCACCCCGGCGTGATCCTCGCCGGGTCGGCGACACTGCGGGGCATGAGCGACGACGAGCGGGGCACCCGGGCACAGCTGGAGGCGCCTTCAGGCATGCGCCCCGCGGATCTGGGCCTGTGCCCGTCGGCACGCCGAGCACCACCGTCGCGTCGCCCCGGTCGCCGAGCCGGCACCACCGGCCTTCATCGAGTAGATTCTGGCAGAACGTCGCGCCACCACCGCTGATCTTCTCGTCGCAGAGCAATTCGACGGGAATATCAGCGGTTTCTGCTAGGCTCGGAGGGTGGCTACATACTCGCCCACCCACCCCCGCATCCACCTGGACCCGGCGCAGGTCCGCCGCGCCAGGACCTTGGCCCGTCGCGCCGGGGCACCAGTCGTGCGGCTGGCCCAGGCCCACACCACCGTCTCGGTGGAGCGAGCCACGCTGCGCCTGGCGGGGCTCACCGGAGCAGACCACGAGGGCCACCCCTGGGTCAACCACCTCGTCGATGCCGTCCGCGACCAGGTCGGCCTCGAGCAGGGGGTGACCACCCCGGTCTTCGACGCCCTGCGCCGCGGGGTCGCCCCCGATCTGCTCACCCTCGCTCAGGCCGCAGCCGCGGGCTCCACCGCCTTCGGTATGCCGTCCGGCAAGCCCCTCGCCGCAGCCCGCCGCGACGCGCGCACGGCCGTCGCACGCGGCATACGCGCCATCGACCGGCAGCGAGCCGCCCGCGAGCGGTTGATCCGCCGCCACGGTGACCCGAAGCAGACCCCGTGGATCTACCTCATCGTCGCGACCGGCGACATCGACGAGGACATCCCGCAGGCGCAGGCCGCCGCGCGCGAGGGCGCCGACGTCATCGCGGTGATCCGCTCGACCGGGCAGAGCCTGCTCGACTTCGTGCCCGAGGGCGCCACCCACGAGGGCTTCGCCGGCACCTACGCCACCCAGGAGAACTTCCGGCTCATGCGGGCCGCGCTCGACGAGACCAGCCGCGAGGTGGGCCGCTACATCCGGCTGACCAACTACGCCTCCGGGCTGTGCATGCCCGAGATCGCCACCCTGGCCGGGCTCGAGCGGCTCGACATGATGCTCAACGACTCGATGTACGGCATCCTCTTCCGCGACATCAACCCGATCCGCACCTTCGTCGACCAGCGCTTCAGTCGCCAGATCCACGCCCGCGCCGGGATCATCATCAACACCGGCGAGGACAACTACCTCACGACTGCCGACGCGATCGAGGCCGCCCACACGGTGACGGTCAGCCAGTTGCTCAACGAATACTTCGCCAAGGAGGCCGGGCTGGCCGACTGGCAGCTCGGCCTCGGCCACGCCTTCGAGATCAACCCGTCGGTGCCGGAGAGCTTCCGGCTCGAGCTGGCTCACGCGCTGCTCGCGCGTACCCTCTTCCCCGACGCCCCGCTCAAGTGGATGCCGCCGACCAAGCACATGACCGGCGACGTCTTCCGCGGCTATCTGCTCGACGGCTTCTTCAACCTCGCCGGCACCATGACCGGGCAAGGGATCCTGCTCGTCGGGATGATGACCGAGGCCGTCGTCACCCCGTTCCTGTCCGACCGCGACCTCGCCCTGCAGAACGTCCGCTACGTGCTCGACGCCGCGGGTGGGCTACGCGAGGACTTCCACCCGCCGCGCGACGGCTTCATCCAAACCCGCGCGCGCCACGTGCTCGGCGAGGCGGTCGACCTGCTCGACCGGATCGCCACCGACGGGTTGCTCGACGCCATCGCCGAGGGCACCTTCGGTCTGATGAAGCGCCCGGCCGACCACGGCAAGGGGCTCGACGGGGTGGTGCGCCGCAGCGACGACTACGACAATCCGGCGATCACGCTGCTCGAGGAAGGCCAGCAGGAGGGTATGCCGCGATGAGCAACCGCACACACCTCACCGATTCCCCCCGCAAGCTCACCCCAAGGATCGTCCGGCCCTATGGCGACACGACCGGCGACGGGATGATCCAGGTCTCCTTCACGCTGCCGCTGCCGCACGACAAGCGGGCCGAGGGCGCGGCGCTTCAGCTGGCCAAGAAGATGGGCATGGACCCGGCCCTCGTCGTCCACGCCAAGGCGATCGGCCCGGACTTCACCTTCTTCGTCGTCTACGGCTCCTCCAACCACCTCGTGGACCTGTCCCAGGTGCGCGTCGTCGAGCGCGAATACCCGTTGCTCACGGCATCCGAGGTCAACCAGGCGATCCGGCAACGCTTGCGCCGCAAGCTCGTCGTCGTCGGCGCGTGCATCGGCACCGACGCGCACACCGTGGGCATCGACGCGATCCTCAACATCAAGGGCTTCGCGGGGGAGAAGGGGCTGGAGTGCTACTCCGAGCTGCGCGTGGTCAACCTCGGCGCGCAGGTCATGGTGCCCGAGCTGGTGGCCCGTGCGCGCGAGGAGCACGCCGACGCGGTGCTGGTCAGCCAGGTCGTCACCCAGAAGGACGCCCACATCCACAACACCACCCAGATGACCGCAGCCTTCCGCGAGGCCTACCCGGCCGGGACGGTGCCCCTGTTGGTGGCAGGCGGACCGCGCTTCGAGGACGGCTCCGAAGGGCGGCTCGGGGTGGACCGGATCTTCGGGCGTGGGACCACCCCGGGCGAAGTCGCCAGTTACCTCGTCCACGCCCTCGCACCTGCTCCCGCCACTCCCTCCGGAAGGAAGGCCTCATGAGCACTGGATCCGCCGCCGAGGTCGGGCTCACCGTGGTCCACCGGCGTTACGTCCCCTACAGCCATGCCCACTACGCGGGCAACCTCGTCGACGGGGCCTATTCGCTGGCCGCCTTCGGCGACGTCGCGACCGAGCTGTGCATCCGCACCGACGGCGACGAGGGCCTGTTCGCGTCCTATTCCGACGTCCAGTTCCTCGCACCCGTGCGCGCGGGCGACGTGCTGGAGATCGAGGCGCGGCTCGTGCGGGTCGGTCGCCGCTCGCGCGAGATCGAGTTCGCCGTGCGGGTGGTATGCCGCGGCACCCCGGAGCACGGGGCCTCCGCCGCCCGGCAGCTCGACCCTGCGCTGCTCGCGACGAGCGCGCGAGGTGTCGTCGTCGTCCCTTGACTTCCCGGCGTCCGGCGTGTCCCGCGCGACACGCCGGTGATCGAGGAAAATCCTTGTCCGCACGCGTGATTCCCTTCGCGCGTTGACCTGCGCCGATACCCGTTTGCGCAGGTCGGAGCCGGGTTGACAGGGTCGCGGGGGCGAGTAGGTTGACACTCGGAAGTTCGCCGGGTGGCCGTGGTCACGGAGGCCGGAGACGAACGGACAGGGGGTCGACGGTGGCCTGCGCGCGCGGCCGCCGGGATACCAGGCCTTCCCATTCCGCTCGGGTCCGACCCCTCGTGGCGACGGTGGCGCACGACCACGACGCCCGAGTCGCTCAGTAGACAACAGCGGAGCTGGCCCCAGCCTGGGGCGGGTTCGTTGGTCCCAACGGCGACCCGGGCGTCGTCATGTCCGCAGTTGTTCCCGGTCGCGGTGGGACACGCTCGGCCGAGCTAGCGTGTCCCCGTGCGCCGCCTCCTGCTCTCGCTCGCCGCCGGCGGCCTGCTCTGTCTCGCCTTCCCCGGCTACGCCCTCTGGTGGGTCGCGCCGATCGCCGTGGCGATGCTCGCGCTGGCCACCCGCGGCGCGGGGGCGTGGCGAGGCGCCGGATTGGCCTTCGCGGCAGGCCTCGCCTTCTTCATCCCGACCCTCGGTTGGTCGGGCAGCTACCTCGGCCTGCTCCCGTGGGCGGCTCTCGCGATCTGCCAGGCGTGCTACTTCGGCGGGCTCGGCCTGCTCACCGGGTGGGTCCAGCGCGACGGGCGGGTGCATCCGTTGGTCGTCGCCCTCGTCTGGGTGGCCCAGGAGGCGGCCCGCGACCGCACCCCCTACGGCGGATTCCCCTGGGTGCGGTTGGCCTTCGGTCAGTCAGACGGGCCGTTTGTCCGGCTCGCCGCCCTCGCCGGTGCCCCCGGGGTGACCTTCGCGGTCGCGCTGTGCGGTGGATTGCTCGCGGCCGGTGCGCACGCGGCATACCGGAGGGTGGGGTGGGCGCGAGCGGCCACGCCCGTGCTGGCCGGCGTCGCGGTGGCCCTGTGCGGGCTGCTCGTCCCGCTGCCGACCGACGGGCCGGCGGCGCGGGTGCTCGCGGTCCAGGGCAACGTGCCGCGACCGGGCCTGGACTTCAACGCCGAACGCCGCGCGGTCCTGGACAACCACGTCCAGGCGACGGTCGAGGCGCTCGAGCGGCTGCGTGCGGCCGGTCGACCCGACCCCGACCTCGTGGTCTGGCCGGAGAACGCCTCGGACATCGACCCGATCCGCAACGCCGACGCCTCGGCCGAGATCCAGGCGGTGACCGACACCGCCGCTGCGCCGATCGTCGTCGGCGGGCTGCTCGAAGAGCCTCCGGGGCATGCCTCGAACGTCTCGCTGCTGTCGTTGCCGGGGCGGGGCTTCGTCGGGCGCTACGTCAAGCAGCATCCGGTGCCCTTTGCCGAGTGGATCCCCGACCGGGCCTTCTTCCGGATCTTCTCCACGCAGGTCGACCTCGTCGCCGCCGACATCGTCGCGGGCCCGGGGCCGGTGATCTTCCAGGTGCCCTCCGCATCGGGCACTCCGATCGCCGCCGGCCCGAGCATCTGCTTCGAGGTGGCCTACGACGACCTGGTCCGCACCAATGTCGAGCGGGGCGCCAACCTGCTGCTCGTGCAGACGAACAACGCCACCTTCGGTTTCACCGCCGAGTCGGTGCAGCAGCTGGCGATCTCACGGCTGCGCGCGATCGAGCACGGGCGCTCGGTCGTCCACGTCTCCACCGTGGGAGTGAGCGCGCTCATCCGTCCGGACGGCAGCCTGCAGGCCTCGAGTGGGCTCTTCGAAACGGCCGCCCTCGACGGGGAAATGCCGCTGCGCGGGACCCGCACCCTCGCGACTGTCCTAGCCTCGACTCCGGAGTATGCCGCGCTCCTCGCGCTCCTCGCGCTGCTCGCGCACCGTGCCCTTTCCGGTCGCAGGGCGCCCGGATCCGATGGCTGAGCAGCGCCTCCCGAAGGGAGTGCGGGACTGGTTCGCCGCCCTCGATGCACCGATCGGTGAGATTCGCCGAAGTCGTTCGGGGGCGGTGATCGTGCTCGGCCTGACTCCGCCACCGGGAGCCAGCGGCCTCGCCCGTGTCGTGAAGCTCCATCCCGCGGGCACGGACTCCGGGGCGCTGGCCAGGCGCCTCGAACTCGCCGGTTCGCCCGCAGCGGCGGGGGTGCTCGTGGCCCCGTCGATTGCTGTCCCGCTGCGGGTGCCGGCCGAGGTGGCCGACGCGTGGGAAGGCCCCTGGGAATGGGCCAGCGTGTGGCCCCGCCTCGAGGTGCTCGAGGTGGGCCGCTCGCCGGGCCGGGACACGTGGCGTCGGATCGGTGCCCTGGCCGCCGAGCTGCACCGGCTGCCTGCCCCGGCCGGGACGCCGCCTGCTGGCGACCTCGCGCGGCTCGACCGAGCCCTCACGCGGCTTGGCGCAGCGGAGGGAGTGATCGACGACGACGTCGGGGCGGTCCTGACGGCGGGGCGCCTGGCGCGGGACGCCCTGGTCGGCTGCCCGGGGTCAACCCTGGTCCACGGCGACCTGCATCTGGGACAGCTGGGCCGTCGTCCAAGCGGTCCCTGGCGACTCATGGACGTCGACGACCTGGGCGTCGGCTGCCCGGCTACGGACCTCGCGCGCCCCGCGGGGTTCTGGGCGGCCGGACTGCTGGCGGACTCGTGTTGGGCGGCGTTCGTCGAGGGCTACCGCAGGGCCGGTGGGCCGGCGATCCCCGCCGACGGTGACCCGTGGCCGGCGCTCGAGGTGCACGCCCGAGCCGCGGTCGTGGTTGCGGCCGCCGGCGTGCTGGTCGAGGCCACCGGGACGCCGGCCGACGAGGGGGACTGGGCTCTCGTTCAGGCCTGTCACAGAATGCTCACACACATCTGACCCACGCTCGGTGACGCTGGCGGGAACCTTCGGGTGCCCGCCGGAGGTTCCACCACCGACACGAGACCAGCCAGAAGGAGACACCATGACCCCCCAGGACGGCCCGGCTCCCTATCCGGGCATGCCCACCGGGAGCACCGCCCCACTCACCTGCCCGAAGTGCCGCGGGGCCATGCGGACCTACGAGCGCAACGGCCTGCACATCGACCAGTGCGAGACCTGCCGGGGGATCTTCCTGGACTTCGGCGAGCTCGAGCACCTGGTCCAGTTGGAGGGCCGGATGTCTCACGCGGTGCCGGCCGCCCCCCCGCCCCAGCAGATGCCCCAGCCCGGCTACTACAACGGTCCAGGGTGGGGTCAGCACGGCGGTTACCACTACCGCAAGGGCGGGCTCTCCCGGCTCTTCTTCTCCAGCTGACCCGTCGGGTGCGCCGCCCTGCGGCGGCAGGACGGGAACCCGGCATACTTCGAGGTGCCCGTCCGGCGACCCGCCATCCGCCGGGGGCGGTGAGAGGGCGGCGAAAGGAATGACCAGTTCATGACGACCACATCGCAACCGGCTACGACCGCAATCCGCGACCGTCGGCCGTTGGCGCGCGTTGTCGTGCTCATCCCGACCTACAACGAGCGGGAGAACCTCCCTCGGATCGTCGCGCGGCTGCGTGCGGCGGTGCCGGCCGCTGACGTCCTCGTGCTCGAGGACAACTCCCCGGACGGCACCGGCCAGGTCGCTGACGACCTGGCCGCCGCCGACCCGCAGGTCCGGGTCCTGCACCGGCCCGGCAAGCAGGGTCTCGGGGCGGCATACCTCGCGGGCTTCCAGTGGGCGATCGAGCAGGGCTACGACGCGGCCTGCGAGATGGACGCCGACGGCTCCCACCAGCCCGAACAGCTGCCCCGGCTGCTTGCCGCAGCCGCCGACGCCGACCTGGTCATCGGCGCGCGCTGGGTGCGGGGCGGGTCGGTCGTCAACTGGCCCCTGCACCGCAAGGCGTTGAGCGTCGGCGCGAACATCTACACCAAGCTCATGCTCGGGCTGCACGTGAACGACGCCACCGCTGGCTTCCGGGTCTATCGGACCTCGGCGCTGCGGCGGATGGACCTCAGTTCGGTGAGCTCGGCGGGCTACGGCTTCCAGGTCGACATGACCGTGCTCGTCGACCGGGCGGGTCTGCGGGCCGTCGAGGTGCCGATCGAATTCGTCGAGCGCGAGATCGGCGAGTCGAAGATGAGCGGGAACATCATCCAGGAGGCCTTCGTCAATGTCGGGCGCGCGGGACTGGTCCATCGGTCCGGTCAGCTGCGAGGAGCCGCCCGCCGCCTCGCCGGCCGGCGCGAGCGCTGGCACCGGCTGTGACTGCGCAGCCCCGGGGAGGACGCCGCTGGGGCTGGTGGTTCGCGCTCGCCCTGCTCGTCGTCCCCTCGATCGAGATCGCTGTCATCGTGTGGGTCGGGTCGCAGATCGGCGGCTGGCCGACGTTGGGGCTGTTGCTCGCCGAGTCCGCGCTCGGGGCGTGGCTCGTGCGGCGCGAGGGGAGCCGGACCTGGTCGGCGCTCGCCGCGGCACTGCGGTCCGGGCGTATGCCGTCGCGCCAGCTCGCCGACGCCGCCCTCGTGCTCGTCGGAGGAGTTCTCCTGCTCACCCCGGGCTTCCTCACGGACCTTGTCGGTTTCGCCTTCATCCTGCCGGTCACTCGGCCGCTGGCCCGCGGCGTCCTCGAGGTCGCCGTTGCCCGCCGGTTGCTGGCCGGCAGCGGCTGGGCCGCCCCCGGTGGGGCCGCCCCCGGCAGGGCCGCCCCCGGTGGGGCCGGCCGTCCCGGCCGCGGGGGAGGAGATCGGCCCGGCGGTGACTCCGGCGAGGTGATCGAGGGCGAGATCATCGACCCGTGACAGCGATCGGCCCGGCACCTTCGCACGGAAGATGCCGGGCCGACCGGTGGATCGGCGTGCGTCAGGCGCTCTGTCGGCTGCCCTCGCCGCGCGAGGCGCGCAGGAGCTGGAGGCGCTCCTGGAGCAGTTCCTCGAGCTCGGGGATCGAGCGGCGTTCGAGCAACATGTCCCAGTGCGTCCGCTGGGGGCGGGTGGGCTTGGTCTCGATCTCACCGCCGTCGAGCAGTCGCGCGACGGCACCACAGCGACACTCCCAGGACGGCGGGATGTCCGCCTCGATGCTGAACGGGAGCTCGCTGCGATGTCCCTGTGGGCACACGTAGACGGTGATCCGGCGTTCGCTGGGGACCACGTTGGCGTCGGACTCCATGCTGAAGGCGCCCAGTCGGGTGCCGCGGAGCGCGCGGTCGGCCATGTCATTCCCTCCTTCGACGTGGACGCGGGGGAGGGAGTCGACGACGGACCCCCCTGGTCCACGTACGGTCAGACGGTTGAACGCCCGAAAGGGTTGCCTTGTTCCCGTGAACTTTCCGGCGGACTTTCCCGGGAGGGGTTTCAGACGACGGCGGGCACCTCGTTGCCCGCCTGAAGGATTCCTTCGCGCATCCGTACCCGGGACAGCAGGATCCCGCCGATGACAAAGAACACGATGAGGGCGACGATGGCCGTGCGGTAGGAGAGGGTGAGCTGGTAGACGAGGCCGAAGATCGCCGTCCCGAACCAGCTCGTCCCGCGTTCCATCGCCTGGTAGAAGCTGAAGTACTCCGCCTCCCGACCCCGCGGCACCAGTTGACTGTAGAGCGAACGGGACAGCGCCTGGGAGCCACCGAGGACCAGGCCGATCCCCAGGCCGAGGGCGAACAGTCCGGCCATCGCCTTGGCCGGGATGAAGAAGGCGACGACGACGATGACCGTCCAGACTCCGAGCGAGGACAGGACAGTTCGCCACGCCCCGATCCGGGAGGCGATCCGACCGAACAGGAGCGCCCCGCCGAACGCGACGAACTGGACGAAGAGGAACAGCCCGAGCATGACCGACTCGCTGAACTGCAGTTCCCGGACGCCATAGAGCGAGGACGAGCTGATGACGGTCTGGATGCCGTCGTTGAAGAACAGGTAGGCAAGCAGGAAGAGGAGCGTCTGCGGGTAGTTGCGCAGGTCGCGCAGCGTGGCTCCGAGCTGGCGGAAACCACCTGAGAGGCTGCCGGCCGGGGCAACCGATTCGTCGACGACGCGGGTGACATGGCGCAGCCCCCGGAACGGGATGAGCGTGAACAGGCCCCACCACAGGCCCGCCATGAGCAGGCTCACCCGGACCGCCCCGCCGGTGTCCAGGCCCACGAGGCTCGGCTTGGCGACGAGCACGAAGTTGAGGGCGAGCAGCAGGCCACCGCCGAGGTAACCGAAGGCCCATCCCTTGGACGACACCCGGTCCCGGTCGTCGGGCCGGGCGATCCGCACGAGCAGTGCGTCGTAGACGACGAGCGAGGAGCCCAGGCAGATGTTGGCGACGAACAGCAGCCCGACCCCCAGCTGCCAGTTCGTGCCGGTGACGAAGAACATGAGGCTCGCGGCAAGGGCACCGACCCACGCGAAGCCGCCGAGCAGGGCCGTCGGATGGGCGCTGCGGTCGGCGATCCCGCCGACGAAGATGAGGAAGACGGCCGACACGATCGTCGTCGCGGTCACGGTGAACGAGGCGAGGGACCCGGGCACGATTCCCACGCCCAGGACATTCAGGGTGGTCGCGCAGGTCTGGCCCTCGGGCAGTCCGGGGCAGGCGGCATTGGTGGCGATCGAGGTGAGGTAGGGCGCGAAGAGCACCGTCGCAGTCGTGGTGACATAGGCGGAGTTGGCCCAGTCGTACCAGTACCAGGTCTTCTGCTCGCGGGTCTCGACGAACTTCGGGGCGGGAGCGGAGGAGATCGCCCCAGGAGTGCTCATGGCGCCCAAGGGTGGCACAGGGCCGGGTTCGACGACACCGGTATGCCGCGCGCCACGCCGTGCACCCGGCCGGGGGCGGCGCCCACGCCCGAGCCGCACGAGGGAACCCGCTGGGTCATCGTGGGGGTCTAGGCGATCATCGCGGCGACCTTCTGGAGGGGCGCAGGCTCGCCGCCGCCTCGAGGATCGTCCATGCCTGCACCTGGGTGGACAGCTCCACCGGTATGCCGCGTGGTCGGGTCTCGTCGGCCGGCTCGACCGGCTCGGGTGAGAAGACCGGAACGGGGGCGGACGGCATACCGGATCTGGGTGGGGGAGTAATCGATCGGCGCCCCGTCCACAGCGCGTCCGCGGTGCTGGTGACCAGGTCCACGGCGGTCGCACGCGCCGCGGCGTCGAGCCCGGGGGAGTGGGCGGCGAGGGCGAGGTAGCGGACGAGGATGCCGGTGAAAAGGCCGCCGTCGTGCCCGCCGTGCCCGCGTAGGACCCGGCCGGCCGGGTCGGTGGTGAGGTGGGCCCGCACAGCCGCGACGAGATCGGCCGCGCGCGCGAGGCTGGCGGGATCGCCCAGTTCGACGAGCAGCCCGAGCACGGTGCCCTGGTTGTAGGTGTAGATGTCGGCGACGAGCGCGGTCGACCCGTCGGGCCCGATTCGCAGCCCGTCGAGGACCAGCCCCGTCTGCGAGTCCACGAGCCGGGCGAGGATCCAGTCGGCCACGCGCCGGGCCCGGTCGAGATCCCCGGTGCGCGCGAAGTGCAGGGCCGCCGGCGCCGAGGCGGGGACGTTCTTGAAGTCGTGCGTGTCGTTCCAGTAGACCCCGCCACCCAGCTCCGGGGTGTCGCCGAGGCGCAGTGTCGGTGTGAGACGCCGTTCGGCCGCGCGCGCGACGCCGATCGGTCCGCGCGCGTGGCCGAGACGGTCGAGCCGGCCGGCCGCGAGTGCGAGCCAGGCCATGTCGTCGTAGTAGTGGTTGCGGAAGGTGCCGAGATTGCGCAGGCGCAGCGTCCGCAGCAACGCCGTGGCGCGCCGCACGGCATCCGCCGCTTCGGTATGCCGCCCCGCCGCCCGGTCGCGAAGCGCCTCGTCGACGAGCGCGTCGAGGACGTGGGCATGCCACCAGTAGTGCCAGGGGCCCCGCCACACCCGCCGCCCGGGCCCGGTGACGGTCGGCAGCCAGGTGCCCGGCAGGGCGGCGAGCCGACGTCCGAACAGGACCCGCACGGCGTCCGCCGCGGTCGCCGCCCGGGCATCCGCCACGGCGCCATCCACGCGGCCGTCCACGCGGCCGTCCACGCGGCCGGGCGGAAGGCCGTGCGGGAGGCCGTCAGGCGGGGCGTCCGGCATGGGGTCAGTGAACACCACGAGGTGCGGCCCCGTGCCATCGCCGCGTTAGATCTGGACTCAGTCCAGATTGTGGGTTACCCTGCCCGGGTGAGCCCAGATCCGGCGCAGGACCCGGCGCTGGATCCGGCGCAACGGCTGCGCAGTCACGGATTGCACGTGACCGCGCAACGCGTCGCGGTGCTCGAGGCGGTGCGCGGGATGCCACACGCGACAGCCGAACAGATCCTCGACGTCGTCCGTCGCCGGTTGGGCACGGTGTCCAAGCAGGCCGTCTACGACGTCCTGCTCGTGCTGTCCCAGCACGACGTCATCCGCCGGATCCAGCCGGCCCGTTCACCGGCGCGGTTCGAGGACCGGGTCGGCGACAACCACCACCACCTCGTATGCCGTCGGTGCGACCGGACCGTCGACGTCGACTGTGCGGTGGGGGAGCGGCCCTGCCTCGAGCTCGACGACGAGCATGGCTTCCTCGTCGACGAGGCCGAGGTCATCTACTGGGGCCTGTGCCCCGACTGTCTTGCCGATCCCGCCCGATCCCACCCGAACACCCCTGTGCAAAGGAGATCCCGATGAGCACTGGTAGGACCGATTCCGCCGCGGCGGCAGCCGCCGGAGGCTGCCCCGTCGTCCACGGCGCACCCACCTCGACCGCGTCCTCGACGATGGACTTCTGGCCGAGCTCGCTCAACCTCGACATCCTCGCCCAGCACGACCGCAAGACCGATCCGATGGGGGAGGGCTTCGACTATCGCGCGGCCTTCGCACAGCTGGACGTCGAGGCGCTCAAGCAGGACGTGCGCGATCTCATGACCGACAGCCAGTCCTGGTGGCCGGCCGACTGGGGTCACTATGGCGGGTTGATGATCCGGATGGCCTGGCACGCGGCCGGCACCTACCGGGTGGCCGACGGCCGGGGCGGCGGTGGCACCGGCAACCAGCGCTTCGCACCGCTGGACTCGTGGCCGGACAACGTCAACCTCGACAAGGCCCGACGGTTGCTGTGGCCGGTGAAGAAGAAGTACGGCAGCCGGATCAGCTGGGCCGACCTCATCATCCTGGCCGGGACGATGGCCTACGAGACGATGGGGCTGAAGTCGTTCGGCTTCGGCTTCGGCCGCGAGGACATCTGGCACCCGGAGAAGGACATCTACTGGGGCTCGGAGAAGGAATGGCTCACCGCGGCGCGCTATGCCGGCGACGGGGACCGGGAGTCGCTGGAGAACCCGTTGGCGGCCGTCGTCATGGGGCTCATCTACGTCAACCCCGAGGGCCCCGGCGGCACGCCCGACCCGTTGACGACGGCCCGGGACATCCGGGTCACCTTCGGCCGGATGGCGATGAACGACGAGGAGACGGTCGCGCTCACCATCGGCGGGCACACCGTGGGCAAGGCCCACGGCAACGGCAACGCCGCCGACCTCGGCCCCGACCCCGAGACGGCATCGGTCGAGGAGCCCCAGGACCAGGGGCTGGGCTGGATCAGCCGGGCCGAGCGGGGGATCGGGCGCGACTCGGTCACCAGCGGGCTGGAAGGCGCCTGGACGACCTCGCCGACCACGTGGGACGACGGCTATCTCGACCTGCTGCTCAACTACGAATGGGAGCAGGGTTTCAGCCCGGCCGGGGCGCACCAGTGGGTGCCGGTCGACCTGCCCGAGGACAAGTGGCCGGTCGACGTCGAGGACCCGACCCTCCGGCGCCGGCCGATCATGACCGACGCCGATATGGCACTCAAGGTGGACCCCGGCTTCCGCGCCATCTGCGAGCGGTTCGCCGCGGACTTCGACTACCTGAGCGAGAGTTTCGCGCGGGCCTGGTTCAAGCTCACCCACCGCGACATGGGGCCGAAGGCGCGCTATCTCGGCCCGGACGTGCCCAGCGAGGACCTGCTGTGGATGGACCCGATCCCGGCGGGGTCCACGGCATACGACATCGCGGCGACCCGCCGCCTGCTGGCCGACTCGGGGTTGACCATCGCGGACATGGTGGCGACCGCGTGGGACAGCGCCCGCACCTACCGGCAGTCGGACATGCGCGGCGGCGCCAACGGGGCACGGCTGCGGCTTGCGCCGCAGAAGGACTGGGCCGGCAACGAGCCCGAGCGGCTGGCGCAGGTGCTCGCGGTCTACGAGCGGGTCGCCGCCGAGACCGGCGCGAGCGTCGCGGACGTCATCGTCCTGGGCGGGAATGTCGCGATCGAGCGGGCCGCCGCAGCGGCCGGCTACGAGGCGGTCGTGCCCTTCACTCCGGGTCGCGGCGACGCCATCGCCGAGCAGACCGACGTCGTGTCCTTCGAGTGGCTCGAGCCGGTCCACGACGGCTACCGCAACTGGCTCAAGGACCGGTATGCCGTGTCGCCCGAGGAGCTCATGCTCGACCGGACCCAGCTCATGGGGCTCACGGCGCCGGAGATGGTCGTGCTCGTCGGTGGGTTGCGGGTGCTCGGCGCGAACTACGGCGGCTCGCCCCAGGGCGTATTGACCGATCGGGTGGGCGAGCTCACCACCGACTTCTTCGTCAACCTCTGCGACATGGGCAATACCTGGGCGCCCGCGGGCGAGGGCAGCTATGAGATCCGCGACCGCGCCACCGGCGCGGTGCGCTGGACGGCGAGCCGGCTGGACCTGGTCTTCGGGTCCAACTCGGTGCTGCGCAGCTATGTCGAGGTCTATGCGCAGGACGACAACGGCCGCAAGTTCGTCGACGACTTCGTGGCCGCGTGGACGAAGGTGATGAACGCCGACCGCTTCGACGTCTGAGCGACCTCGGGGCGGGCGTCGAGGGCATGCCGCGACATACCGAATGCCATTGGTTCCGGACCGAGAGCACCAAACCCGGATGTTTCCGGCTTCCGTCGGAGCAACGGCATACCGTATGCCGCGCAGCCGCGACCGCTTCGTGCCTCACGACGAAGGCCTGGCCGGGGTCGCTGCCGTCACTCCGGAGCTCGCGTCGCGCTCGTTGACCACGCACTCGCACGCCTCCTGCCATGCTCGCGCGGGCCGGCTCGCTCGCGGCCACACGGAATGCCATTGGTCCGCCGGGTGCGGTCCGAAATGGTGACGATCCCGGCATACGTCGAAGCAACGGCATACCGTATGCCGCGCAGGCGCGTTCCGGGTCGACGCGGGCTCACCGAGCCTCATCCAGCTGCGCCACTCCACATCCAGTTCGCCGATAATCGACATTATGTCGGAATTACGGGAGAAGAGGATCCCCGCAAGCCGGCACCGGCAGACCGGCGTGGGCGGGCCGAGCAGCGCTCGACCCGCCCACGATGCGCAGGTGCAGTGAGATGCGGTCAGTTCGGGATCGTGAGCACGGCGCTCTTC
>WBZT01000493.1_pt1 | contig 31939 bp, 23 predicted proteins | sample 5204241 | NCBI WGS metagenome assembly WBZT01 (sample SAMN12344358, study PRJNA552823) | activated sludge metagenome | biome: Activated sludge suspended growth; feature: Nitrification reactor; material: Wastewater; isolation source: activated sludge from nitrification reactor of wastewater... | reverse complement strand
ATGTCGCGGGGGAGTCCAGCCGCAGGGCCCAGCCGATGAGTGGAGAGATCACCAGCCAGAACGCGGCTGTGAGCGCCGCCGCCTGGATCGTGGTGCGCCACGCGGCCGCCGTCTCATCCGCCCGGTGCACGGGGTCGGAGGCCACGATGTGGCGAGCCGTGACGGCCTGGGTGGCAAGCGCGATCGTGTTGCCGATCAGGAGCAGGGCAAGGAGTGCCTGGAAGGCGCCGAACTGTGCCGGGTCCAAGGTCCGTGCCGCGACCAGGGTCTGTGCGTAGGCCAGAAGCTGACCGACCCCGAGCGCGACAGCCACGAGCAAGCCGCCACCCACCAGCTTCTGGGTGTCGCGGGCCGTGTCATCGGTACTCATCGGGCCTCCCGGATGCCACCCTAGGCGAGTGCCCTCTGCCTGGAAGCGTCATGCGCTGCTGGGCTGGTCGTGTCTGCTGTCCGCGCTGATCCTCGCCCCGTTGCTGGCCCCGGGGTATGTGTTGCACCTCGACATGGTGTTCGTCCCCCAGCAGACACTTCTGCCGTGGAATCTCGGCATCGGTGGTGGGCTTCCACGGTCCGTCCCGCAGGACGCCCTGGTGGCGCTGGTGTCCGGTCCATTGCCCGGACAGATCCTGCAGAAGGTCGTCCTTGTGGCCACTGCGGTGCTCGCAGGCACCGGGGCGGGCCGACTGGCCGGTGGGCCACGCCTTCAGCAGATGGCCGCCGCCTCCCTCTACCTCTGGTCGGCGTATCTCGCCGGCCGACTCCTGCTCGGGCATTGGGGTCTGCTGTGGGCCTACGCACTGCTCCCGTGGGCGATCCTCGCTGCGCGGCAGGCTCGCCGGACGGGCTCGGTGTGGGGGACCGCCTTCCTGTGTGGGGCCGGGGCCCTCGTCCCCACGGGTGGCCTTGTCCTTGCATCAGCGGCCATTCCGATCGCAGTCGGTCCCGGCTCCGCGGCCCGCGTCCGATCGCGGATCGCGGGGGTCGCCGCGGTCCTGCTGTTCAACGCCCCCTGGTGGTTCGCCGCACTGCGCAGTCCGGTGTCCGAGGTGTCGGATCCTTTGGGTCTCGAGGTGTTCGGCGCCCGGGCGGACGGCGCCGGGGGAGTCCTCGGCAGCGTTCTGGCCGGAGGCGGCGTGTGGAATGCGCAGGCCACTCTCGGGTCGCGCACCACCTGGTTCGCGTTCTTCCTGGCGCTGGTGGTCATCGTGCTGGCAGCGATGGGCTGGGCCGCCAGGTATCAGCGATACCGTCCGGAAACAGTGTGGCTGACGGTGCTGGGCCTTGTGGGCCTCGGGTGGGCGTGGATCTCGGGCGTGGCGGGGCAGCAAGGGTGGGCACAGGCGCTGGTGAGCGGGCCGCCCGGGGGTGGGCTGCTGCGGGACGGACAGAAATGGACCATCTTCTGGGTCTTGCTGGTGGCGGTCACGGCTCCCGCCGGACTGGCCTGGCTGAGCCGGCGGGCAGAGGAGTCCCTGCGAACGTTCCTGGCGGTCGCGTTGGCGCTGCTTCCCCTGGCAGCGCTGCCCGATCTTGCGTGGGGTGCGTTCGGGAGACTGCAGCCGGTCGCGTACCCCAGTGCGTGGCAGGACCTGCGTGCGACCGTTGCTGGACGCGAACGCGACGGCGACGTGGTGTCCCTTCCGTGGGCCGCGTTCCGTCGCTACGACTGGAACGGGTCACAGGTGGTGCTCGACCCGCTCCCGCGACAGTTGACCCGCACCGTGGTGTGGAACGACCGCCTTCCGGTGACTGTTGAGGGTCGGATCGTCGAGGTCGGGGGAGACGATCCGCGCGCCAGGGTCGTGGGCGAGGCCATCGACTCCGGCCGCCCGTTGGCGCCGGTTCTCGCGGACACGGGCATCCGGTGGGTCGTGGTCCAGACGGATCAACCGCAGCCAGGACGCGTCGCGGACCTGACCGGTATACCTGTGGTCTGGGAGGGACCGGGCCTGCAACTGAGAGAGATCCCCGGTCCGGTCCGCGCTGTCAATGCTGAGGATCGAGTACTCGTCTTCATCGATGTCCTGGCGCTCGTGTGTCTGCTCCCGGTGGGAATCCTCGCCTGGCGGGGCGTTCGACGCGCTCGAAGGGATCGTCCTTCGGAAAACACCGCTTGATTCACGCGATACCGAGACCGTCGTAATCGGTTCGTGTCGTGCTGGTTGTGCCATGAACCGGACAAACGTGCTACTTTCGTCGGACTACAGGTGGCATCAACAGGAGGCTTTCGATGGGTGGTCCCGCAGGCGCAATCATCGCGGCAGTCGTGGGCGCGATTCTCGCGGTCGGCGCCGCATTCGGCATCGTGAGCTCGCAGACAGCGACACCGGCTCCGGTCGACAAGCCCTTCATCGTTTACGGCGACAGCTGATCCCACGCATCGTCGGGACGGTGGTGCTCCACGTGACCCGACGGGGCCGGCGCCACTGAAACGTGCGGCGTGGACTGACCCGTCGCCGATGCCAACACTTCCGCGAAGGCTTCCGCGGTCGCTGCCCATGTGAACTGCTCGCTCCGCTCACGTGCGGCCGCACCCATTCGGATGATGGCCGGCTGGTCGTTGAGGAGTGAGCCGAGCGCGCGGGCGAAGTCGACGACGTCGCCATCCACCAGGACCCCGGTCGCACCGTCCACGATCGACTCGGTCACCCCGCCCGCTGATCGGTAGGCCACCGTCGGAACCCCATGGGTGGCGGCCTCCATGACCACGATGCCCCAGCCCTCTTTCAAGGACGGCAACGCCAACACCCAGGCCGACCCGTACAACTCATGCTTGGTCTTCTCGTCGACGAAACCGCGGAAGTCGACAAGATCTGCCACTCCCAGCGTCTCGGCAACCCGTCGCAAGCGCCCGGACCACCAGCCGTCACCCACTACGGTGACGCGCAGATCAGGATGACGTCGCCGGAGCATCGCCGCGGCTCGCAGGACATGTTCGACCCTCTTGTGGGGCACGAGGCGGCCGACCACCAGGATGTGCGGGACCTCCGACCGCTCGACATCGAGGCCGGGTGCCTGCTCGATGCCGTTGTGGATCACCCGGATGCGGTCGGCATCGACGCCGAGTTCGGCGAGTTCGGCCGAGGTGCGATCCGATACCGCCACATATGTGCAGTCGCGGTACAGCCTGGGTGCCAGTTGCGATTCGATCCACCATCCGATCCGGGAGCGTACCCGGTCGTACACGACGGGCCACTGCTCCCGGTGGACGTGGTGCACCAGGACGACCACCGGCGTCCCCGCGGCGACCGCTCGGGACATGAAGGGGATGCCGTTCTGTACATCCACGATGACATCCAGGGGTCCGAACTCCCGTCGGCGCAGACGTCGCACCGCCTCGCCGTAGACGCTGAGTTTGGTGCCGGCCCGCACGTAATGGACGCCTTCGAGGGTCTCCCGATCAGCAGCACCCTCGTACATCGCGCAGAAGATGGTGACGTCGTGGCCGGCGGCGGCCAATGAACGTGCCACGTTCTCCACGTACACCTCGGACCCCCCGCCTTCGGGGTGCCGGGTGTCGCGCCAGTTGAGGAACAGCACTCGCAGCGACACAACGCCTCCTTGTTCGAGACACGGTACCCCCATCCAGCACCACCAAGCGGGGGGACGTGGCCTAGGTTCGAACAGTGACCGACGTGAGCCCACAGAGCGCGCGCGCCCGCTTACGGGAGATGGCGACGTGGTCCCGCGCATTCACCCTGTTCCAGGACTTCCAGGTGGAACAGAGCGACCCTGACCGCTTCTACGGAACCATGGCCGCTGACTCCGTGGCCCAACTGGCCTGTCTCGCGGATCTCACGGGGGCGCATGTCCTGGACGTGGGCGGAGGACCGGGGTACTGGGCCGAGGCGTTCGCGCGCGCCGGTGCCACCTACACACCCCTGGACGCCGATGCCGGCGAATTGGCGCTACACGGCCGCGTGCCACTGCCGGGAACCGTGATCGGCGACGGGCAGGCCCTGCCGTTCCGCGACGACGCATTCGACCTCGTGTACTCCAGCAATGTGGCCGAGCACGTGCCCGATCCTTGGCGGATGGGCGATGAGATGGTCCGCGTCTGCAGGCCAGGCGGCTTGATCTTCTACTCCTACACCCTGTGGTACGGACCCTGGGGTGGACATGAGACGGCCCCCTGGCACTACGTGAACGGCAGATTCGCCGCCCGGCGCTACACCCGCCGGACCGGACATCGTCCCAAGAACCTCTATGGTGAGTCGCTGTTCCCGGTAAGTATGGCCGCCGGAGTCCGATGGGCTCGTGCCCAAAGATCGGCGGAGGTCGTGGATGTGATTCCCCGCTACCTCCCAGCCAGTCTCTTCTGGAGCAGGCGGATACCGGTCCTGCGGGAGATCGTCACCTGGAACGTGGCCCTCATACTGAGGAAGCGATGACTCTGCTGGATGGCCGCGCTGATGCTGCGCCGCAACCTGTTCCACCCGAACCGAAGCCTGCCTGGCGCGCTCGGGTCGTGGCGGTGTGTCTGGCGCTGGTGACCCTCGCCTTCCTGCAGGATCCCGGGCGCATCGCGGCGGACACCAAGCTGGATCTGACGGTCGATCCCTGGGGTTTCCTCGGCCGATCCCTGCACCTGTGGGATCCAGAGGGCTTCTTCGGGCAGTTGCAGAACCAGGCCTACGGATACCTGTGGCCGATGGGGCCGTTCTTCGGATTGGGACAGACCCTGGGCCTGCCGGACTGGGTCGTCCAGAGGCTGTGGTGGTCGTTGCTGTTGGTGACCGCGTTCCTGGGCATGTACCTGCTTGTGCGGGCCTTGCAGGTGGCGACGGGCTGGCCACAGATCCTGGCGGGATTGGCCTACGCCCTGGCAGTCCGACCGCAATCCGGGCTCGGGGCGATCTCGGTGGAGATCTGGCCCATGGCCGTCGCCCCCTGGGTGCTCCTGCCACTGGTGCGCGCCGCCACGCGGGGCAACGTCGCGCGCGCGGCCGCGCTCTCCGCACTGGCGGTGCTCATGGCTGGTGGTGTGAACGCCGTGGCGGCCGGGGCGGTGCTGCCGTTGGCACTGTGGTGGCTGCTGACCCTGGAACCCGGCCCCCGTCGTCGGCAACTGCTGCTGTGGTGGTCGGGGATGACCGTTCTCGCGATTCTGTGGTGGCTGATCCCCCTGCTGCTGCTCGGTCGGTACTCGCCGCCGTTCCTCGACTGGATCGAGTCGGCGAGTTTCACCACGTCGATCACCGACCCCACGACCGTCCTGCGCGGCGCCGATCATTGGCTGGCGTATCTCGGTTCCGCCTCGGTGTGGAAGGCCGGCTGGATGCTGGCCACATACCCGGTGTTCGTGATCGCCACGGGGGTCGTCGCCGCGGCCGGGATGGCTGGTCTGGCGATGCGTTCGTTGCCGCACCGTGCCTTCCTTGTGGGCGGGACCGTCGCCGGTGCCGTGTTGGTCGGTCTGGGCCACACCGGAGTGCTGTCGGGCCTGGGCAGCGAGCAGATCCAGGCGTTCCTGGATGGGGCCGGCGCTCCGGTACGCAACGTCCACAAGTTCGATCTCGTCCTGCGGATCCCGCTGACGATCGCATTCGCGCACGTCCTGGTATCCGTGTGGCCGCGAGGACGCAGACCTCGGTGGCGACCGCTGGTCACCGGCATGCTCATCGCTGCGCTGGTGGTCACATGGTGGCCCGCGGTCACAGGGCAGCTCGCACGGGGCCGCACGTACGTCGCGGTGGCCGATCACTGGCAGGAGGCCTCCTACTGGTTGAACAACCAAGCGGACCCGGGTAGGGCGTTGATCGTCCCCGGCGCGTCCTTCGGTCAGTACGTGTGGGGCCGCACCCAGGACGAGCCGTTGCAGGCACTCGGCGGCTATCCCTGGGGAGTTCGGGACGCGGTGCCGCTGTCGAGCGCCGGCAACATCCGCATGCTCGACGCGGTGGAAGCGCGGCTGGAGGCCGGTCGCGGCAGCGATGGACTGGCCCAGTACCTCAACCGCATGGGTGTGCGCTATCTCGTGGTCCGCAACGACCTCGCCCCCGGCGCGCAGGCTCCACTACCGATCCGGGTGCACCAGGCGCTTGAGGACAGCAAGGGGATCCGCAGAGTCGCCTTCTTCGGACCGATCGTGGATCGCAATGAAGGCAGCCAGGTGATCGCGGACGAGGGCACGCGTTTCAGCTACCCGGCGGTCGAGATCTTCGAAGTCACTGCCAGCAATGGGGCCAGCGATCCGCGTGTGGTTCTGCGGCCCGTTGACGATCCGGTGGCAGTGTCGGGAGGGCCGGAGGCGCTGTTGTCGCTGGCAGATGCCGGCGCACTCGGCAATCGCACAGTGGTACTCGAGGCCGACCCCGAGAACGCGGAGTTCGCGTCGGCCTACGGCATCGTCAGCGACACCGACCGGCGGCGGGAGGTGACGTTCGGCTACATGCGTGACAACGAATCCGCCACCATGACCGAGGATCAGGAGTTCGAGCAGAAGCGCGCGGTACACGACTACCGGGTGTTCGGGGAGGCGGGGACGGTCGCCGAGCCGGGTCTGACGTTCGAGGCCAGCAGTTCGCCGGCCGATGTGGACGCCACGTGGCGCCAGCCCCGTGGTGCGACGCCCGCCGCTGCCATGGACGGGGCCCTGGACACCTACTGGCGGCCCGGGGCGCTCAATGAAGAGGGGTCTTACTGGGAGGTCCGCTACGACGAGCCGATCGACCTCGGCGACACGATGGAACTGGCCCTCCTGAACCGTGGCACGAAGCAGGACACGACCATCCCGCTGGAGATCACCACGGACAACGGCACCGTCAGCGTCGACGCGGCCGACCGGGCCTCCTGGCAGACGGTGCCCGTCCCGGCGGGGCCGACCCGCACGGTCCGTATCGCCGTCGCCGACGTCTTCCGTCCTCCGCTGCTGGGGATCCGCGAAGTGCGTCTTCCTGGTGAAGGGGTCAGTGTGCTCCGTCTGCCGGGCGGTACGGCCGGCGATGCGGTGCTGCTCACCGCCCGTCCGGGCGATGCTGGGGAATGTGTCGCCCGGGACGACACGCTGGTGTGCACGGACGGCCTCGGGCGCTTCTCCCAGGACCGGCCCGGCCTGTTCCGGGTTCTTGACCTGCCCGCGTCGGTGAGCGGGACCCCGCGCATCCTGGTGATCCCGCGGGACACCTCCCGGATCAGTGACACGATCGGGGACATCGCGGGAGTCTCGATCGACACATCGTCGACCCGCACCGGCACAGTGGCGGGGTCGGGCCTGGCCGCGTTCGACAGGAGACTCGGCACGGCGTGGCAGGCGGCCCCTGAGGACAAGCAACCGACCATCACGATCACCTTGCCCGAGGAACGCACGCTGCGTGGCATCCGCCTTGTCAACAGGCAGGGCGTCAACGCCTCCTCGCCGCTGGAGCTGTCGGTACAGGTCGATGGCCAGCTCTACCAGGGCTTCACCGACTCCCGCGGTCTGTTCCGTTTCGACCCGGTGACCACCGACACGATCGAGGTGCGTTTCCTGACCGCCAACCAGGTGCGTTCACGATCGGAATTGGGGGAAGTCGCCCTTCCGCTCGGTGTGTCGGAGATCGGGCTCATCGGTGGCGACGACCTCCGGCAGGAACTCCCGGCCGACGCCACGGTCTCGCTGCCCTGCGGAACCGGCCCGGACATCCGCGTGGATGGCAAGGTTGTGTCGCAGACCTCCGTCACAGCGCGCGTCGAGCAATTGACGGACCCTGAGACGCTTCCCGCCCAGGTCTGCAGCGCGCCTGTGACCTTGCCGGAGGGGGAGCATCGGATCGACGTCCGCAGCAGTGACGCCTTCCAGCCTGTAGTGGCGCTGTTCGCCGACGAGACACTCTTCCAGCCATCCGGGGCACCCGATTCCCCAGAGGTCACCCGCTGGGATGCCACGGCGCGCTCGGTGGTGCTGACCGCGTCCTCGGACCCCCAGGTCCTCGAGGTCGCAGAGAACTACAACCCGGGCTGGTCGGCGCGCGCGGGCGATCAGGATCTTCAACCGTTGCGGGTGGACGGCTGGAAGCAGGCCTTCGTGGTGCCCGCTGGGGTCTCCGGACCGGTCGACATCAACTTCGCGCCTGACGGCACCTACCGCTGGGGGCTGCTGCTGGGGCTTCTCGCGGCACTCACCGTGGTCCTCGTGGCCGTCCGGCCCCCCGGACTGCGGGTCCGCCCGGCGGTGACGTCGCGTCGCTTGCCCAGGCTCGTCGCGGTGCTGGTGGGACTAGGGGTTCTGCTCACGCTCGGTCCATGGGGGCTGCTGATCACGGCCGTGGCCGCCCTGTTGGTCCGCCGTCTACGGTTGCCGGTGGTCGCCTTCATCGGGGTGTCGCTGGCTGCGATCGTTGCCGCTGTGGCCGGGGTCAGGCCGGACTCTGCGGCGATCGTCCTGCAGGGGAGTGCGTTGGCAGTGGCGTGGGCGGCGGTTCTGATGGCCGGCTGGCCCACGGCCATCGGATCCTCGGCTCGGAGTGGGAGTACTTCTGGGCCGGACGCTCCACAAGGACGTAGCTGACGTGCGCGCACGCCACCGTGCCCACCACGGTGACCGGCCATAGGAACCAGAACCAACCGCTGAACCCCGGGATCCCGAGCAGGTGGGAGGCGGTCTCCAGGACGAAGAGGTGCCACAGGAAGATCCCGTAGGACAGAGTGCCGAGGTACACCATCAGCGGTGATGCGAGCAGTCTGCGCCACGTACCCCAACCGTCCGTGCCGAGGAAACCGGGCATCAGGAAGAAGGCGGCGGCGGCCAGATACAGGTAATGGCGAACGAAGGCCTGCGACACCGAGCCCTCACCGAAGGTGTACGGCCCGGCGATCGGTGTGGTTGCCAGCAGGAAGAAGCCGGCCGCCAACACCAGGCATGTGCCCACGTCGTCGGCCAGTGCGTTGATGCGTGTCATCCAGCGAGGGGGGTCGGGCAACCGCAAGCGGGAGTGGACCAAGGCGAAGAACATGCCCACCGCGAACCAGTCCATGAAGTTGGGCAGCCACATGTTGACGACGCCGAACTCCTTCACAGTGGGGATCGCTGTGCGCATGGCCAGCCAGAGGAAAGCCGCACCGAACCACGTGCCGAGCACCCACAGTTGGCGGCGCAGACTGGCATCCATGTCGCCGCGGTGCCGCTTGCCGACGATCCACGCCAGGACCGGAAGTGCCAGGTAGAAGGTCAACTCCGTGGCCAGCGACCAGGTCTGGGTCAGTCCGTTGATCAACAGGTCGGGCCAGTAGATCTGGGTGAGGGTGAGATGGGCGATCCAGTGCTTGGGATGAACTTCGATCCCCGGCATGACCGCCAGCACCACCACGACCAGCAGAAGGTACGCGGGCAGGATCCGCCAGAGCCGGCGCCGGAAGTACGTGCGGGTCCCCGGCCAGGAGCCCCCGGTCATGGCCGCCCGGGACCAGGGCCTGAACAGGAGGAACCCGGACAGCAGGAAGAAGACGGTGACCCCGATGTCCATGCGTGACAGGGCGTGACCCCACGCGGTCACGACCACCACACCGGAGAAGTACGCGACGTGGGTCGTCACCACCAGAAGGGCCGCGATCGCCCGGTATCCGTCAAGGGTGGTGAAGCGGTGCGGCACGACCGTGTCGATCCGGAAGATCTCCGACACCCGCTGCCGAACGCCCTCTGCCACCGGGCAAGCGTACTTCGTTTCGGGCGTGTTCCCCCCATAGTGCTGCGAAACGGAACCTGAATCCGATAGCGTCTGCTCTGCTGATGGTGGCCAACTAGGAGGCGTAATGAAGCGTGTGATCGGGCTGATCCTGCTTGCGCTCGGAGTGATGATGCTGGTTCTCGCTCCGCTGCTCAAGTTCTATGTGCTGCCGAGTGCAGCCAAGACCCCCGTCGACCAGTACACGGAGTCGACCTCGAACGTGGTGTTCGAGCAGTTGCTCGACCCGGCTCTGGTGGCCGCGGGTGACTCAGATCCCTACAAGCGCGGTGTGGAGGCGACCCAGTTCGTCTACGTCCGTGGTGACGTGCCCGCCGCCGAGCAGCCTGAGGCCCAGTCCCAGGATCTGGCGATCTTCGACTACTTCCAGCGCGTCAACGACAACGCCACCGGTGAGTTGATCACCGCAGGCACGGCGCGGTACGCCTTCGATCGTGTGACGTCCGAACTGGTCGACTGCTGCGGCGCCAGCGTCGATGACGAGCCGGTCAACATGGCGGGCAGCATCTTGCCGGTGAAGTTCCCGTTCGATGTCCAGCAGACCGAGTATCAGGTCTTCAACACCTCCACCAAGACGGGCGTTCCCTTCGCGTTCCAGGGCGAGGAAGAGAAGTTCGGCATCAACACCTACGTCTTCACCAACGAGGTCCCGCCGACGAAGGTGGGAACCCTTGAGGTGCCGACGTCTGCGGTGCCCGGTGAGGACAAGGACGCCGAAGGCAACACCGTTCTGGACGAGATGTACTCCGTGACCAGCACCTACTGGGTGGATCCGGTCACCGGGCAGATCGTCGCCGGTGAATCGACCGAGAACAGCACCTTCGACCTCGACGGTGAGCCGAAGCTGGTCAAGGCCATCTACACCGGCACCAACGGGACCCAGGAAGGCGCGGACGACATCGCTGCGCTGGCGAACCAGGTGAAGTTGCTCGGCAGCACGCTGCCGCTGGTGCTGCTCGTGCTGGGCCTGGTGTTCCTCGTGATCGGACTGCTGCTGCTCCGCGGTGGCAACAAGGACTCGGGGACCACAGCCTCGGACGAGGATCTCGTCCCAGCCGCCGGTTCCGGTTCGTCGGGCACTGCGACGCAGGTGCTCGACGACGCGAGCCAGAAGCCCGACAGCACCACCTGATCCACAGCCACCACAGCGGAAGGGGCGGTCGGCCTACCAGGGCCGGCCGCCCCTTCGCTATGCTTGACCGGGATCACAGATCCCCGCAGCGTCGTGCCGTGAGACCCGGACCGAGTGGATCTCACACACTCAGCGTGACTTCTGCGTCCAATCGAACAGACCGGCTACTAACTCTTCATGACTGACAACCCCGACCTCACTGCTGTACCCACGTCTTCTTCGGCCCGCCAGGTGGCCGTCAACGACATCGGCGACAACGACGCCCTGCTGGCGGCGATCGACGAGACCATCAAGGACTTCAACGACGGCGACATCGTCGAAGGAGTCATCGTCAAGGTCGACCGGGACGAGGTCCTGCTCGACATCGGGTACAAGACCGAGGGTGTCATCCCCGCCCGCGAACTGAGCATCAAGCACGACGTCGACCCCTCCCAGGTCGTCGAGGTCGGCGACCAGGTCGAGGCCCTCGTCCTTCAGAAGGAGGACAAGGACGGCCGTCTGATGCTGTCGAAGAAGCGCGCGCAGTACGAGCGTGCCTGGGGCGACATCGAGAAGGTCAAAGAGGCTGACGGCGTGGTCACCGGAACGGTCATCGAGGTCGTCAAGGGCGGCCTGATCGTCGACATCGGTCTGCGTGGCTTCCTGCCCGCTTCGCTGGTGGACATGCGTCGGGTCCGCGACCTGCAGCCGTACGTGGGCCAGGAGATCGAAGCCAAGATCATCGAGCTGGACAAGAACCGCAACAACGTGGTGCTGTCCCGTCGTGCCTTCCTCGAGCAGACGCAGTCCGTGGTGCGCACGGGCTTCCTCAACCAGCTCCAGAAGGGGCAGGTCCGCACCGGTGTGGTCTCGAGCATCGTCAACTTCGGTGCGTTCGTGGACCTCGGTGGCGTGGACGGCCTCGTGCACGTGTCCGAGCTGTCCTGGAAGCACATCGACCACCCGCAGGAGGTCGTCGAGGTCGGCCAGGAGGTCACGGTCGAGGTCCTCGACGTCGACATGGACCGTGAGCGCGTGTCCCTGTCGCTGAAGGCGACGCAGGAAGACCCGTGGCAGCACTTCGCTCGCACTCACGCGATCGGTCAGGTCGTCCCGGGCCGTGTCACCAAGCTCGTGCCGTTCGGTGCGTTCGTGCGCGTGGCTGAAGGCATCGAGGGTCTGGTCCACATCTCCGAGCTCGCCGAGCGTCACGTGGAGATCCCCGAGCAGATCGTCCAGGTCGGCGACGAGATCTTCGTCAAGGTCATCGACATCGACCTCGAGCGTCGGCGCATCTCGCTGTCGCTGAAGCAGGCCAACGAGGACGCCGGCGCGGAGACCACCGACGAGTTCGACCCGTACCTGTACGGCATGCCCGCCTCCTACGACGAGAACGGTGCCTACATCGGCCCGGAGGGCTTCGACCCCGTCAGCGGGGAATGGAAGGAAGGCTTCGAGGACCAGCGCACCGAGTGGGAGCAGCAGTACCAAGAGGCCTATCAGCGGTGGCAGCAGCACAAGGAGCAGATCACCGAGGCCAAGAAGGCCGACGAAGAGGCCGAGGCCTCCGGCGACTACACGGCCGCTCCGGTCGAGCCGTCGGGGTCGTTGGACGAGGACGCCAACGAGGCCCTGGCCGCGCTGCGGGAGAAGTTGCAGAGCGAGAGCTGACGGGTGTGATGTCCGGGGTTCCCTGAGCCGCGGACATCGACCATTGAGATGTTGTAGGCCGGATGCACTGTGGGTCATTCGAGTCACCTCCGGCGCCAGAGATCCGCGAGTTGTTCTGTCAGATTTGGTTCACTGAGATCCCGGGGACGCAGCAAACGGCATGATTCCTGACCTGCGGCGCGATCAGCCCCGCAGTGACCAAGCCGCCCTGGCGATACCTGCCCCGAGCATGGGTACGGTGACACATGTGACTGCACTGGCGAAGACACGAGTCCCGGAGTCGGTGTCGGCCGCTCGTCTTCGCGGGGCCGTGCTTCTCGGACTCATCGCGGTCCTGGTAGCGGTGAGAACAGCGATCTCCCTCAGCGGCTACCTTGTCGGCGACGACTTCGCCGTCCGATACCGCGCTGCTGTGCAGGATTGGACGCTGGCCTATGCCTTCGAGCCCTATAACGACCACGTAAGTCCGATCGGCTACACCCTGCAATGGATCCTGCAAGCACTGTTTGCGGGATCCCACATCGCACTCGTGCTGTGCACCAGCATGCTCATGATCGCCACCTTGCTGTTCCTGAGCGGATTCATGTGGGTGATCACTGAGCGTTCGGCCAGCGTGGTGTTGGTCTGTGTGATCGTTGGGCTTGGGCTCTTCACGTTCGAGGTTGCCACTTGGTGGACGGTCTCGCTGTACTCGATGACGTATCTTGCCTTTACGTCCCTGGCGCTGTGGGGCCTGGTCAGGCGCCTGCGCTGGGGTTCGGGAGTCTGGCAGCTGGTGGCAGGCCTGCTGGGGGCTCTGCTCTCCGACAGCAAAGGGTTCTTCGTCCTCATCCTCTTGTTCGGTGTCACAGCGGGCCTTGCGGTCACACCCGACGGTCCGTTGGGGGTCGTCGCTGCCTGGCGCCGGCTCAGGGGAGTGTGGCTGACAGGTCTGGCATCAGCGGCAGCTCTGGTGGCCTGGTCCATGGCGTCGACAAGTGGCGTGCAAGGCGACCCGACCGTCACAAGGGCGCTGCGTATGTTCGTGGACCTGTGGGTGGTGAACATCGCGCCAGCTGTGTTCGGTGGGCCCTGGTGGTGGTACGCGGTGCCCACTGAAGCGTGGTCGCCGGTTCGCGTACTCCCCGCGACGCCGTTGGTCCTGGGTATCGCATGCCTGGGTGCGATCACGGCGGGACTGGTTTTCGTCATGCGGCGCCGCCCAGCGATTGCGGCGTTCGTGCCGTACGCGCTGCTCTACTCCTTGGCTGCTACGGCCCTGCCGGTGCTGGCGCGATCGGGGACCGATCTGTCGAGTCCGGCCTACAGGTACACCTTCGATGTCGTGCTGCCGACTGCAATCCTCACGGTTCTGGCTCTGGTGCCCGTCTGGTGGGAAGACTCCCGCACGTCGCGCGCGACCATCCCAGTGACCGCAGGCCTCGTGTTGTCGATGGCCTTCTCCACCGCCAGTCCCGCGATTGCGTGGGGTCAGAATGATGCCGAGGACTATGTCGTAAACGCGGTTTCGGGGTTCCCCTCAATTCCGGCGGATCAGCCGGTCATTCCGCAAGGGGTGCCTGAGGATTTGGTTCCGGGACTGCTGTGGCAGTACGCGAACACCGAGGCGGTCCTTCTCCCCCAACCAGGGGCACCTGACTTCGCACCCACCACTCACGGGGACCTCATGGGCTTCGGTGAGGAGGGTCAGGTGAGTCTGCAAGACGTGATCGGCCCGCGTTCGCCCACCGGTCCCGATCCCGACTGCGGCTGGGCAGTCACGGATGTCCCCCGTGCCATTCCCTTGGACGGTGGTCTCATCGCATGGGACTTCCTGGCTCGCGTGGCCTACTTCAGCGCGACTGACACGACACTGAACCTGGCGGTTGGGGGCCAGATCTACACCGTTCCCCTGCCAGCAGCCTCGCTCGACGCGGTCTATTTCCCTGTAACGGGGCCAGGGGAGGAGGTCCTCATTTCGATCGGTACCCCAGGCACGACCGTTTGCGTCACCGAGGTCCGGGTCGGCAACCGAGTCGACAGCGCAACGGGGTCACCGGTGCCGTGGCCGCCAGGGGAGTTGGCGCCGTGAAAACGTCCCTACGGCAGAGCAACGCGCAGTGGTGATGCAGGTTCCCGACACGACGGCGCGCGCCGATGAACGGCGTCTGGCCTACACGCCGGCCCTCGACGGACTGCGGGCCGTGGCCGTTCTCGCGGTCATGCTCTACCACGGGGGAGTGGCCATTGTCGGTGGCGGTTTCCTGGGCGTGGACGTGTTCTTCGTCTTGTCCGGCTTCCTCATCACCACGTTGCTCCTGCTTGAGTTCGAGGCCAACGACCGCTTGGATCTGCCGGCATTCTGGGGTCGGCGAGCCCGCAGGTTGCTGCCGGCGTTGTTCCTCGTGCTGGTCGCCGTCCTGATCTACTCCGCGTTCCTCGCCGGCGAAGCCGCGACGTCAGTTCGCTTGGATGCCCTCGCCACGCTGTTCTACGTCAGCAACTGGTGGTTCGTCCTCTCGGGCAACTCGTACTTCGAGCAGTTCCAGGACCCCTCGCCGCTGACCCACACGTGGTCGCTGGCCATCGAGGAACAGTGGTACCTGCTGCTCCCATTGGCCCTTGTCGTCCTGCTACCCAGGATCCGCGGACGCAGGTGGTGGGTCGCGATCTTTACGGTCTTGGCGCTGATGTCCGCAGTCCTCATGGCTCTGCTCTACACCCCGGGCTCTGACCCATCGCGTGAGTACTACGGCACGGACACCCGGCTTCTTGCGCTCCTGGTGGGGGCGGGGCTGGCGAGCCTGTTCACCCCCGGCGTCGTCGAGCGAGTACGTGGCCCTGCAGGCTGGCTGGCGCCGGTCGGGGCCGTGGGTCTGGTGCTGCTGCTTGTGCTGACCGATGACAGTTCCCAGTGGTTGTATCGCGGTGGGTTCCTGCTTGTCGCGCTGGTCGCTGCGATCCTGCTGGCTGCGGTGGTCGCCCGGCCGGACGGGCTAGTTGGCCGTGTCCTGTCCCTGGCGCCGATCGTCTGGATCGGGAAGATCTCGTATGGCCTGTACCTGTGGCACTGGCCCGTCTACGTCATCCTCAGTCCGGCCCGGATGGGTATGTCCGGCATCGCGCTGCTCTTGGTGCGTTTCGCCGTGACCTTCGCGATCGCGACCGCGTCGTACTACCTGGTAGAGATGCCTGTCCGGCAAGGGGCGCTGAACCGACTCACTCAGCCCCAGAGACTGGCTGTTGTGCTCGCGGCTCCTGCAATCGTTCTGGGGATCCTTGGCCTCACCGCCGCCACCTCCAGACCACCCGCCGGAGATTCACTGGAGGCGATTCGCGACGCTGCCACGCAAACACCCACGCCCGTGGCGCCGACAGTGTCGGCCAGTCCAATAGGGCAGGACGTCAGGGCCGTCCTCGTCGGGGACTCGGTGGCCCTCTCGCTGGTCGCCGCGTACCAACCTGGTGCCACTACTGGTCTGACCCCGCTGCCCGGTACCGAGTTCGGCTGCGGATTGGTGCCCTTCCAAGCGGCGATCAACGGCGCACCCATGCCCCTGCGCGAGGAGTGCCTGGCATGGGAAGAACAGCGCGCCGGCCGCATCGCCGCCTCGGGGGCGAACCTCGGGGTGATGTTCCCGGGACCGTGGGAGCAGTACGACCGTTGGATGGACGGCGAACAGGTCCCGTTCACCGATCCGCGCTGGAAACAGGCGACCGTAGCCGACTACGAGCGCGTTCTGGACGAGATCGCCGCGGTGACTCCGCAGATCGCCGTCGTGCTGAACACGTGTCGGGGTGCCCCGGATCTCGATCTTCCCGATGCCGTGCTGTTCCAGGCGGGGCGCTACCCCGATGTCGTCAACGATCCCGACCGGATCGCCGCGGTCAACGATGCGGCGCTCGAGGCAGTCCGGCGATCGGGTCTGGACGTCACCGTGATCGACCCCGATCCGGTGCTGTGCAAGGGCGGGTATCGCGCGACGATCGATGGCGTCGCGCTGCACACAGACGGCGTCCACTTCACCGAACAGGGGGCGCGGTGGTACTGGAAGTGGTTGGGGCCGCAACTGCTCAAGGCCGCCCAGCCACCGTCGGCCACGCCTGCATCACCTGCTCCCTGAGCGATTCCAGACTCCCGGAGTTGTCGATCACCAAGTCGGCGATCGCCAGGCGATCCTCACGTGAGGACTGAGCGGAGATCCGTGACCGCGCATCGGCTTCCCTCAGGCCACGGGCGATCAGTCGCTGAACCCGCACCTCATCGGGGGCATCGACGACTACGACCAACTCGTAGGCGCCTTGCATCCCGAGTTCCGCGAGAAGCGGTACATCGTGGACCATGACGGCGTCCTCGGGAAGTCCACCGATGATCTCGGCCGTTCTTCTGGCGATCAGAGGGTGAAGAATCGCATTCAGCCGCTCGCGTGCGGCCGTGTCGTGGAACACCAGTCCCGCCAAGGCCTGTCTGTCCAGGGTGCCGTCTGCGGCGAGAATGCCCTGGCCGAAAGCCTCGACGAGTGCCCGCAAACCCTCTGTTCCGGGATCGACCACCTCTCTGGCGATCGCATCCGCGTCGATGACGGATGCTCCGAGGTCAGCAAGCAGGTCCGCCACAGTCGACTTGCCAGAGCCGATTCCGCCGGTCAGGCCGATCCGTCGCATGCGCCCAGACTACGGGTGCGTCACCGCACGCCTCACTCGGCAGTGGGTGCCGGGGGACCCATCCCAAGAGCTCGGACACAAACGTCCGGGGCCCAGAGCACCAAGTCGTCTGGCCTGCCGTCACCCACGAATGTCACGGTGTTGTCACCGGTGCGGAACAGAAGCGGGGTTCGGGCGCCGCCGATGTCCACGAACCCCTCCACATCACTTCCTGCGGTGTACGCGAGACGGAACGTGGGCCAGTTCGGCTCCCTGAAAGGCGGCATGGTCATGCGCACACCCTGCGCGATGGGGATGCAGATGTCGGGGAGATCGAACGCCGCCTCGTCCTCGATGCCGGCAGGAGCCCTCAACCCGTCCTCATCCAGCATCTCGGGGGTCTGCCCCGACTCCACCCAACTCCCCGGCACCCCGACGAGGTCGAACGTGTGCGCCGAGGTGTCCCAGGGGGCTTCGTGAAGGAACACACCGAAGGCCTCACGAGGCGAACTGACGTTGAGGCTGGGCTCAGACAGCGATGTCCGTGCTGCCGCAATGTAGTCGCGCGAGGGCGCACGAGGTACGGCGGCGGAGTAGGTGCTGAAGGCGACCAGGACGGACACGGCCAGAACCCCCGTCGCGGCAACCAGTGCGAATCGGCCGGGCCCGCGGCGTTCGGGTCTGTCGATGGGTAGCGCACTGGGCAGGTAGCACACCGCAAGCGTGATCGAGAGAAGAGACAGAGCCCCCAGGCCGTAGTACGGGTTGCGCACCACGCTGGGGCCGAACGTGGCGATGCGCGCTGCTGACAATGCCAGCACAGTAAGCAGCAGGATCGTCAGCAGCGGCCACCACGCACGCCAGCGGGCTCGGCGTCCCAACGCGAGCACAGACCAGGCGACGACGGCGACGACGAGGTAGACGGGGCCGGGCAGCGCCCCGATCGGGCCCATCGCGTCGTTCCACATCCACGGGCCGCCGACGATCATGGTCGGAAGTGTTTGCAGGCCCATGATCATGAGTGCTTCCACCAATAGGTCCAAGCCTGCCCGCTGCTCAGGGAGCGTCTGGGCCTCCAGTGCCAGCGCGAGGTACACGCCTGCGTACAGGACCGTCATCGCCGTCATGCCCAGCCACATCCACCGGGAGCGCGACCACGTGCTCGTGATGCCTTCGGCCACCGTGCCGGTCCCGAACCAACTGACCCCGACGACGAACAGCACGATCGGGATGAAGAGCGCCAGTTCGCAGGCGAGCAGTCCGAGCCCCAGACCGAGCAAGGCGACCACCTGGCCGGAACGCCGACCCGTGAGGCGGAACCTGAGGTAGCCCCACAGGCCAGCCGCAGTCGCCAAGAACAAGGGCGTCATGTACACCGACGGCGACGGCCAGAGCACGGCTGTCATGACACCCGGAGCCCATGCTGCGATGAGAAATGGGACAACGGCCCGTGCGCGCGGACCTACCAGAGCCCGGATGCAGAGCCACGTGAAGGTCAGTGCGGCACTCGCGATCACGGTGCCGAAACCGACCAACCACCACCAGGGCGTCGGGCCTCCCACCGCCCGGGACACCCAAAACACGAGCAGCCCCAGCGGCATCAGGTGGCTCCCGTAGGGCGTGAGCAGATCACCGGCGGCGAAACCCTGCTCGGCCACGGTGGCAAGCAGAACCCAGTCGTCACCGCGCAGGTACACCTGTGTGCCCACCGCCAGTGTCCCCAGAACCCCGACCGCGATCGCGATCGAGGCGATCGCGTCCGCGCTCGTCCATCCGCGGCGTATCCGTCGCAGGGAGCCCGGCGAGGCTTCGGTCAGGGTGGACACGGTCCCCGAGCCTAACGGGTGCTGAACCCGTGCCCGGGAATCTCGTGAAACAGGAGGTGCCGAGCCACACGCAAGGGGTGATGATGGTTCGGTGGCGAACGAAGCGGCGGACGGGACTCCGATCGGCCGCCGCGTCGTGCTGGGAATGCTGGCCCTCGCCGGGATCGGGGTCGCGGTCGGATCGAAAGCCACCTCGGCGATCACCGAAGTGGCCAAGAACGACCCCACGGGTCTCACCGGACTGATCCCCGGCGGTGGCAGGTTCCGCTTCTACTCCGTGGCGGGCCCCGTGGATGAGATCCCGCGTTCCGACTACCGCCTGAGGGTGGACGGTGAGGTTGAGAGACCCGCGGAATTCACTTTCGAGGAGCTCGCCGCGCTTCCACAGACCCGACTCGTCAAGGACGTCCAGTGCGTCACCGGGTGGCGTGTGCCCGACGTCGAATGGGGAGGCGTCCTGCTCTCGGACATCCTTGAGCAGGTGCGACCGAAAGCCAGCGCCACAGCCTTGGAGTTCGGGTCCTCCGACGGGATCTACACCGAATCGCTGACGTTGGATCAGGCGGAGCGCCCCGACATCCTCGTGGCGACTCACATGCAGGGCGAGCCGATCATCAACGACCACGGGGGACCGGTCCGCCTCTACGTAGCACCCATGTACTTCTACAAGTCCCTCAAGTGGCTCGATCGCATCACACTCACGACGGCGGTTGAGCCGGGCTACTGGGAGGACCTCGGGTACGACGTCGACGCATGGGTGGGGAGGTCCAATGGCCGGGACGACGCCCCCACGGTCTGAGTCGTTGCGCCGCTTCACCCCCGGGGAGCGGTGGCTTCACCTGTCGTTCGGGGTCCTGATGGGGGCTCTGATCCTGACCGCGGCCTTTCTCTACGTCGACCCGTTGAGCGCTATGGTCGGCCGTCGCGCGTTGCTCGCGGAGATCCACTTCTGGGCCGGCCTTCTGCTTCCGATCCCGCTGCTGGCGGCGGTGTTCCTGTCGCCGCCGTTCCGTCAGGACGCGCGTCGACTCAACCGCTTCCAGCAGTGGGACTGGGTGTGGATGCGACGCGCCCTGAGGTTCGACACGTCCGGGCCGTCTGGCAAGTTCAACGCGGGTCAGAAGGTGAACAGTGCGTTCGTGCTCGGGGCCACGATCGTGATGTTCGTGACCGGGCTCATGCTCCACTTCTTCGCACCTTTGCCCGACAATGTGCGCACCGGCGCCACTTTCGTCCACGACCTGTTCGCTCTGGCGATCGTGATCATGGGGGTTGGGCACATCTGGATGGCGTGGAACGACCCCGAGGCCCGCTCTGGTCTGAGAACCGGTTTCGTGAGTCCCGGGTGGGCCGCGCAGAAGCACCCTCTGTGGGACGAACTTGCCAGTACCGGGCGCGGTTCTGGTGAAGAAGTGACACGTGAGGTGTCAGAACGTCACCAAGAGGATCGCTGAACGCCCAGCGCGGCTCGCACCGCTGGAGCACGTGTCCTACCCGCGTCGTAGCGTGGAGGCATGGCCCGTCCCGTCACCGACCTGCAACGCACCGTGGCGCCCTTCCGCGTGGTCAGCGAGTACCAGCCTGCCGGTGACCAACCGGCCGCTATCGAAGAGATCTCCCGGCGCATCGAAGCCGGAGCGCAGGACGTCGTCCTCCTCGGCGCGACCGGAACCGGCAAGAGCGCCACGACCGCGTGGATCGTCGAGAAACTCCAGCGGCCGACGCTGGTGATGGCTCCGAACAAGACCCTGGCCGCCCAGTTGGCCAACGAGTTCCGGGAGCTGCTGCCCGACAACGCCGTCGAGTACTTCGTCAGTTACTACGACTACTACCAGCCCGAGGCATACATCCCGCAGACGGACACCTTCATCGAGAAGGACTCCTCGATCAACCAAGAGGTCGAGCGGCTGCGGCACAGTGCGACCAACAGTCTGCTCACGCGGCGGGATGTGATCGTCGTGGCCACCGTCAGCGCCATTTACGGCCTGGGCACGCCGCAGGAGTACGTGGACCGCATGGTGCGGTTGCGTGTCGGCGACGAGGTTGACCGCGACACGATGCTGCGCCGGCTCGTGCAGATCCAGTACGCCCGCAATGACCTGTCCTTCACCCGCGGCACATTCCGCGTCCGTGGAGACACCGTCGAGGTGTTCCCCATGTATGAGGAACACCCGGTGCGGATCGAGTTCTTCGGTGATGAGGTCGAGCGGCTCATGACGCTGCACCCGATCACCGGCGAGGTTCTCACAGAGGACACCGAGCTCTATGTGTTCCCAGCCAGCCACTACGTGGCCGGCCCCGAGCGCATGAATCGCGCGATCAGCGGGATCGAGCAGGAACTGCAGGAGCGCCTGGCGGAACTCGAGCGGTCCAACCACCAACTCGAGGCCCAACGCCTGCGCATGCGCACGCAGTACGACGTTGAGATGATGCAGCAGGTCGGCTTCTGCAACGGGATCGAGAACTACTCCCGGCACATCGACGGCCGCGCTCCCGGGTCCGCACCCAACTGTCTACTCGACTACTTCCCTGAAGACTTCCTGCTGGTGATCGACGAGTCTCACGTCACGGTGCCGCAGATCGGGGGCATGTACGAGGGGGACATGAGCCGCAAGCGCAACCTCGTCGAGCACGGTTTCCGGTTGCCGAGCGCCATGGACAACCGTCCGTTGCGCTGGGAGGAGTTCGTCGAGCGGATCGGCCAGACCGTCTACCTCTCCGCCACGCCCGGCCCGTACGAATTGAGCAAGGTGTCGGGAGATGTCGTCGAGCAGGTCATCCGGCCCACCGGGCTGGTGGACCCGGAGATCGTGGTCAAGCCGACGCGGGGGCAGATCGACGACCTGATGGCCGAGATCCAGGCCCGCGCCGAACGCGACGAACGTGTGCTGGTCACGACCTTGACCAAGAAGATGGCCGAGGACCTCACCGATTATCTGCTCGAGAACGGGATCAGAGTGCGGTACCTGCATTCGGAGGTCGACACCCTGCGCCGGGTGGAGCTGTTGCGCGAACTGCGGCTCGGCGAGTTCGACGTACTGGTCGGCATCAACCTGTTGCGCGAGGGCCTCGACCTGCCCGAGGTGAGCCTGGTGAGCATCCTCGACGCGGACAAGGAAGGGTTCCTGCGCTCGGAGCGAAGTCTCATCCAGACCATCGGCCGTGCCGCGCGTAACGTGTCGGGCCAGGTCCACATGTACGCCGACACCATCACAGAGTCGATGCGCACGGCCATCGATGAGACCAACCGGCGCCGCGCCAAGCAGATCGCCTACAACGAGGAGCGGGGCCTCGATCCGCAACCCATCCGCAAGAAGATCGCTGACATCACCGACCTGCTGGCCCGCGAGGATGCCGACACCCAGGAACTCCTGGCCGGCTCGGGCCGCGGTCTGAGCAGGGGCGTGGGACCGAAAGCCCCGGCCGCGGAGGTGGGCCGTCATGCCACGGCTCTCGGATCCATGCCGGCACAGGATCTGGCCGATCTGATAGAACAACTGACGCAGGCCATGCACAACGCCGCCGAAGAGTTGCAGTTCGAAGTGGCGGCCAGATATCGAGACGAGATCGCCGAGTTGAAGAAGGAACTACGGGGCATGCAGGACGCGCGGTCGTGACCGTCCCCGGGTGGCTGTGGGCTGCCACCATCGCGTTGTTCCTGGTGCTGTTCACCCTCGACTTCTGGATCGTCGGCCGCCGCCCCCATGTTCCCAAGACCCCGGAACTGCTGCGCTGGCTCGGACTCTTCGTCGGGTCGGCCATCCTGTTCGGCCTGTTCCTCGGCTGGCAGTTCGGGGGCGACATCGCAGTCCAGTTCTTCTCCGGATGGCTGACGGAGTACTCACTGAGCGTCGACAACCTCTTCGTGTTCGTCCTGATCATGGCCCGGTTCTACGTGCCCAGAGAGCTGCAGCAGTACGTCCTGATGTGGGGGATCATCATCGCGCTCGTCCTGCGCGGGATATTCATCGCACTCGGTGCCGCGATCATCGCGCAGTTCTCCTGGGTCTTCTACATCTTCGGGATCTTCCTCATCATCACCGCGATCCGTCTGGCCACCCATGGCGAGGACGACGACGAGGAGTACAAGGAGAACGCCGTGGTCCGGTTGGTGGCCCGCCTGGTACCGATCGCACCGGACTTCCACGGCACCAAGATGCGCATGGTTCTCGACGGCCGGCGGGTCTTCACGCCGATGCTCGTCGTCCTGATCGCCATCGGCACCACCGACCTGCTGTTCGCGGTGGACAGCATCCCGGCCATCTTCGGACTCACCCAGATCCCGTTCCTGGTCTTCACCGCAAACGTGTTCGCGTTGATGGGGCTACGTCAGTTGTTCTTCCTGCTGGGAAACCTCCTCGATCGGCTTGTGTTCCTCGGGATCGGCTTGGCCGCCGTGCTGGGTTTCATCGGCGTGAAACTCATCCTCGAGGCGATGCACGAGAACGCCCTGCCCTTCCTGAACAACGGGGAACCGTTCGACGTCCCCGTGATCTCCAACTGGCTGAGTCTGTTGGTGATCATCGTCATCCTCACCATCACGGTCATCGCCAGCCTGCTGCACGAACGGTACGTCGAACCCGCCGATCCCTCCGGCAAGGAATAGCGCCCACACGCGCCCTAGAATCACGCCGTGACGTCCGAGGAGCTGCCTGACGCGCCCCCACCGGACGACAGTTCACTACAAGGGCTGCTCAAGCTCGCCCTCCTGGCTGCACTGGGTGGTGTGGTCACGGGAGTGCTGGGCGGTCTGTTCCGCCTGGCATTGCGGTACGCGGGCCAGTGGTGGGAGGACCTGCTGGCCTGGTGCCGTGATCTGGGCGGGGTGCGACTGTTGCTGCCGGTCCTCTTGGCAGCACTGGCAGTGGCGGCTGCCCGGGCGATAGTGCGCTGGTCGCCGGAATCCGCCGGCAGTGGTGTGCAACGCGTCGAGGCGATGGTCCGTCACGAGGGGCACCCCGCTCCGATACGGGTCATCCCGGCGAAGTTCGTCGGTGGCACGTTGGCCCTCGGCGTGGGCATGGCGCTGGGCCGGGAGGGACCCACCGTCCAGATGGGCGCGGCCGTCGGTGGCGAGGTGTCCCGGCGCGCCAGCCTGGACCCCCATGACACCCGGACACTGAGTTCGGCGCTGGCCGGAGCGGGTCTGGGTGTGGCCTTCAGCGCCCCCCTCGGAGGGGCCGTCTTCGTGCTCGAGGAACTGGATCGGGCCATCCGCACCCGATTGCTGGTCGCCACCCTCGTCGGATCGAGTGTGGCGCTGGCCACCGCCTACCTGATCGTCGGAAGGGAGCCTGTCCTGCCCGTCGGGCGCGTGGATCAGGGTCCTCTGTGGGTCCTGCCGCTCTACGTCGCTCTCGGTGCACTGGTCGCTGTGTTGGGGATGTACTACAACCGGCTGATCGTGTGGAACCTCGACCTCATGCAGCGCTGGAAGGGGTGGCCCCCAGAAGCCAAGGCCGCGGTGATCGGGGCGCTGGTGGGGCTACTCGGGGTCGCAGCGCCGTGGCTCGTCGGGGGCGGGGAGATCCTCGCGGACCGGGTCCTCAACGTGGACTTCCCCTTCGGCACGTTGCTGGTCATCCTGCTGGTCCGCTGGTTCTTGGGGCCCTTGTCCTACAGCGCGGGCACACCCGGTGGGCTGTTCGCACCGTTGCTCGTCGTGGGCGCCACCATCGGATCCGTGCTCGCCGTGGGGGTGAACACACTCGTTCCGTCCGCCGGACTCCCGGTCGCAGCGTTCGCGATCGTCGGGATGTCGACCTTCTTCGCGGCCGTTGTCCGCTCCCCGCTCACCGGCATCGTTCTCTGCGTCGAGATGACGGCGACCACGGCCGTTCTGGTCCCGATGCTGGTCGCAGCGGGCACTGCGATGGTGGTGTGCACGATGCTCGGATCGACCCCGATCTACGACGTCTTGCGCGAGCGTCTCATGCGGGCGGAGGCTGCGGGTGACGCCGTCTGAAGTAGGCCTCGAACGCGAAACTGCCGAACAGTGCCGCGAGCAGCGTGATCCAGGTCGCGGGTGATCCCGACCGCACCGCGTCAATGAGCAGAGCGATGAACAGGGCGGCATTGAGGACCACTGCCGTCCACAGCGGCCACGCTTTGGCCCCGGTGTGGGCCCGCAGCCGGAGGTGTCCGTAGCTGACGCTGCCATAGACCACCAAGAACGCCAGGCTCGTCATCTGTCCGACCGCGGACAGCGGGAAGAACAGGACGAACAGGACCGTCACCGATCCGGACACGAACAGGGCCACCGGGGTCGACCGCCACACGGTCCGGGTCAGTGATGCAGAGATCTGGTGGTTCTGTGACACGTCGTAGCCCACGTTGGAGGCGGCGAAGATGGTGGCGTTCACCGCGGACGCAGTGGCCAGGATCGCGGCCCCGGAGATGACCAGGAAGCCGACGTTCCCGAGCACTGCCTCGCCTGCGTCGGCGAGCACGTGCCCGGCGTCCTGCTGCATTTTCGCCACACTCAGCAGACCGACCACCAGGGTGCTCACCACCAGGTACACCACGGCCACGATGGCCAGGGCACTGAACATCGCCCGCGGCAGTTCCTTGTTCGGGTGCAGCATCTCACCCGAGGTGTTCGTCACGACCCCGAAGCCCTGATAGGTGACGTAGAGCAGCGCGGCACCGGTCAAAACGCCCACAACGCCGTTGGGATGCTCACCCCCGAGGACCTGGCCGAAGTCCGCCTTCCCGACCCCCAATGCGATGAAGGCGACGAGGATCACCGATTCCACGCCGATGATGATGGTCTCGGCTCGGCCGACCAGACGGGTGCCAACCATGTTCACGAGGGTGAACAGCACCACGACGCCGGCACCGATGGCCTTCGCCGTCCAGTCCGGGAGGTCCCCGCCGAGCACCACTGTGAAGTATTCGGCGAAGCCTGCCGCGTACAGCGCCGTCGCGATCAGGTAGGCGACGTATTGGAAGACGTTGAGTCCGCCGGACACCACACCTTGTCCGTACTCCTCGAGGAGGAACTGTGCAGCGCCTCCGCGGCTGGGATATTTCGCGCCGAGTTTCGAGTACGAGTAGACCGAGAAGGCGGCTGCGAAGCCGGCAAGCAGGAACGCGAAGGGCAACAACGAGCCGGTGCTGTCCACGGCCAGCCCCAACAGCGTGTAGAGCCCCGCACCCATCATCCCGCCGACGCCCATCGCGGCAGCCGAGGTGAGTGAGATGCCCCCCTTGGTGACCGGGTCGGTCACCAGCGCCGCGCTTCCCACTCGGGCAGAGATGGGCGTTCGGCGCCGAGGCTGGTGTCGTTGCCGTGCCCGGGATACACCCACGTCTCGTCGGGCAGCCGGTCGAAGATCTTCTCCCTCACCATCGCGAGCAACGTGTCGAAGTCCTCCGGTCGCCAGGTCTTGCCGACGCCGCCCGGGAACAGGCAGTCCCCGGTGAACAAGTGTGGCTCACCCTGCGGGTCGTCGTAGAGCAGCGCGATCGAGCCGGGCGTGTGACCCACCAGGTGGATCACCTGCAGATCGCAATCGCCGACGCTGATGACATCGCCGTCCACGACGGTCCGGTCCACCTGGGCACCGATGCTGTCAGCGTCGATCGCGTGCGCGATGCTGACAGCGCCGGTCGCCTCCAGCACGGCCTGCAGCGCACCCCAATGGTCTTGATGCGCGTGGGTGGTCACCACCGCGACCACCCCGTCGGGTCCGATGAGGTCGAGGATGCGGTCTGGTTCGGCCGCCGCGTCGATGAGCAGTTGTTCGCCTGTGCGTCGGCAGCGCAGGAGGTAGCAGTTGTTGTCCATCGGTCCGACGGCGAGCTTCGAGATGCTCAGCAGACCGAGTTCGTGGACTTGGGCGGGCCCCCCGACCCGGGTCTTGCCGGTGTACGTCATGCGCCCAAACTACTCCGGCCGGACCGCGTACGATCACCGGATCTGCGTGCGTTCACCACGGCGAGCACCAGCGCGATAATCGTGGGGATCAGGGCGACGGGTGTCGGGTCGGTGGTGCCGAATACCCCGGATCCCCACAGCAGGGCGCCGGAGAGGAACCCGACGGTGATCATGATCGCCGGCTGCACGGGTTTAACGGACGCGCGGCGCTCTTCGCGGGTCTCGAACGCGGTGTGCACAGTCGTCAGAACCGCGCCGGTGTTGGCGGTGATCCAACCCTGAATGGCCGGCGTACGGTACGCCGCCGTGGCGAGCCCGGCCAGCGCGGCGCTGGTCACGGGCACCAGGGTTTCCGGCGGGCTCCCGACGACATGGCGCAGGAACCACCCGACCACCATCAGCATCACCATGAACACCAGCGGAACCGCCACCTTCAACCAGGGCCCCTTCGCGAACAGACGCTGCAGCACGGTCGCCGCCGCAACGCCTGCCACGGCCCCGAGCAGGGACAGACCGGCCAGCGTCGCCCGTTGCGGATCCTGCGGCAGTTCGTTGCCCAGGACCACGAGGTTGCCTGCCTGATTGGACGTGAAGACCCCGTACTCAGCGAACGAGTACGAGTCGATGACCCCCACCGTCCAGGCCAGGGCGAGGGCGGCCAGCCAGGGTCGGGCGAAGAAGTGCCAGGTGTCGGTGGATGTACCGGAGGACATCCTTCGACGGTAGCGGTGATCGCGCGGTGCAGGGCCCGCGTGCGGTGTCACAGCCTCTGGTTAGCCTTGTGAGGTGCAGGAGCGACTGATCGTGCGCGGCGCGCGCGAGCACAACCTCAAGGACATCCATGTCGAGTTGCCACGTGATGCCCTGATCGTCTTCACCGGCCTGTCCGGCTCCGGCAAGTCCAGTCTCGCCTTCGACACGATCTTCGCCGAAGGTCAGCGCCGTTACGTGGAGTCCCTGAGCGCGTACGCCCGGCAGTTCCTCGGCCAGCTGGATAAACCAGACGTGGACTTCATCGAAGGTCTCAGCCCGGCCGTCTCCATCGATCAGAAATCCACGAGCCGCAACCCGCGCTCCACCGTGGGCACCATCACCGAGGTCTACGACTATTTGAGGTTGTTGTACGCACGGATCGGACATCCGCACTGCCCCAAGTGTGGCAAGCCGGTCTCCCGGCAGACGCCTCAGCAGATCGTGGATCAGATCCTGAACCTCCCGGAGGGGACACGCTTCCAGGTGTTGGCACCGGTGGTGCGCGAACGCAAGGGCGAGTTCGTTGACCTGTTCAGGTCGCTGCAGACACAGGGGTTCGCCCGGGTCGAGGTCGACGGTCGCACCTACCCGCTGGACGGCGTTCCCAAGTTGCGCAAGCAGGTCAAGCACTCGATCTCAGTGGTGGTCGACCGGCTTGTCGCGAAGCCCTCGGGACGACGACGCCTGACCGACACAGTCGAGACCGCCCTCCGGCTCGGTGGCGGTGTGGTGGTCATCGATCGCGTGGACGTCGACGAGGACGACCCGGCTCGACAGACCACCTTCAGCGAACATCTGGCCTGCCTTGACGACGGCCTGAGCTTCGAGGAGCTCGAGCCCCGCAGCTTCTCCTTCAACTCCCCGTTCGGTGCATGTGCCGAGTGCGGGGGGCTGGGCACCCGCATGGAGGTCGACCCGGAGCTCGTGATCCCGAATCCCGGGCTGAGCCTGGAGGACGGCGCCCTTGCGCCGATGACCGGCGGCAGTTCGTCGGAGTACTTCCAGCGGCTGATCTCCGCATTGGCTGAGGAACTGCACTTCGACATGAGCACGCCGTACGAGGACCTCGGGGAGGACGTCCAGCACGTCCTGCTCTACGGCCGCGGCGAGCAGGTCATCGTCAAGTACCGCAACCGGTACGGCAGGCAGCGTGAGTACGCCACCGGCTGGGAGGGGGTGGTGCCGTTCGTGGAACGCCGGCACGCGACCTCGGAGTCGGACACCATGCGGGAGCGGTTTGCGGGCTACATGCGCGACATCCCCTGTCCCGCCTGTCACGGGGCCCGGCTGAAGCCCCTGAGCCTCGCGGTCACGATCGGCGGGAAGAACATCGCCGAGGTCGCGGAGATGCCCATCGCGGAATGTGCTGCCTTCCTCGAGGACGTCGAACTCGACGACCGCGAGACACAGATCGCCGCGCGGGTCCTCAAGGAAGTGAACGCCCGGCTGCGCTTCCTGATCGACGTCGGCCTGCACTACCTGACCTTGGACCGCGCCGCCGGCACGCTCGCCGGGGGCGAGGCGCAACGCATCCGGCTGGCCACCCAGATCGGCAGCGGACTGGTGGGCGTGCTCTACGTCCTGGATGAGCCCAGCATCGGGCTGCATCAGCGCGACAACCATCGCCTCATCGAGACCCTCGTGCGGCTTCGGGACCTCGGCAACACCTTGATCGTCGTCGAGCACGACGAAGACACCATCCGGGCTGCCGACTGGGTGGTGGACATCGGGCCTGCTGCGGGCGAGCACGGCGGGCAAGTCGTGGTGTCCGGACCCTTGAAGGATCTGCTGAAGAACAAGGACTCGATCACCGGGGCCTACCTGTCCGGCCGCAAGAGCATCGATGTACCTCCGATCCGGCGACCGATCGACCCGGAGCGGGTACTGACGGTGCACAACGCGCGCGAGCACAATCTCAAGGATGTGACTGTGGACTTCCCCCTCGGGGTCCTGGTCGCCGTCACCGGGGTTTCAGGCTCCGGGAAGTCGACCTTGGTCAACGACGTGCTCTACACGGTCCTGGCACGGGAGTTGCATGCGGCCCGGCGGGTTCCGGGCCGCCACCGGACGGTCACCGGCGTGGACCACCTCGACAAGGTCGTCCATGTGGATCAGGGCCCGATCGGCCGCACACCCCGCTCCAACCCCGCGACCTACACCGGCGTCTTCGACCACATCCGGCGACTGTTCGCGGAGACCGAGGAGGCGAAGATCCGTGGCTACGCACCGGGCCGCTTCTCCTTCAACGTGAAGGGTGGCCGCTGCGAGGCCTGCACCGGAGACGGGACCCTGCGCATCGAGATGAACTTCCTGCCCGATGTGTACGTGCCATGCGCGGAATGTCACGGGGCGCGGTACAACCGGGAGACCCTGGAGGTGCACTACAAGGGCAAGACGATCGCGGAGGTTCTCGACCTGCCCATCGAGGAGGCGGCGGAGTTCTTCGCAGCCATCCCCGCGATCAGCCGGCACCTGACGACACTGGTGGACGTCGGTCTCGGATACGTCCGCCTCGGTCAGCCCGCGCCGACGCTGTCAGGGGGAGAGGCGCAGCGTGTCAAACTCGCCAGCGAGTTGCAGCGACGCTCGACCGGCCGCACGGTGTACGTCCTCGACGAACCGACCACAGGGTTGCACTTCGAGGACGTCCGACGTCTGCTCGGGGTGCTCCACTCGCTGGTAGACAAGGGGAACACCGTCATCGTCATCGAACACAACCTCGATGTGATCAAGACCGTGGACTGGATCATCGACCTCGGGCCTGAGGGCGGATCCGGGGGCGGCACAGTCGTGGCGGAGGGGACACCGGAGGACGTAGCAGCGAATCCCGCAAGCCACACCGGCACCTTCTTGGCGCCATTGTTGGCCCCGTGACGCGCCACGCCCACGGGCTGTCCTGCGATACCTGCGATATCGCTTAGGCTCGGCGGATAAGGAGGTTCCTCATGACCGACCTGACCCGCCGCAATGTCCTCGCCGCCGGAGCCCTGAGCGCTGCCGGGGTGACCCTGGCCGCCTGTTCGTCGGGCGAAGACAGCACGACCACACCCACCGCAGAGTCGGGCGCCACCTCGCAGGCTTCACCCGCGGCGTCCGGTGAGGCCCTCATCGCCGCCGCTGAGGTGCCACTGGAGGGTGGGGTGATCATCGAGTCCGGCCAGACCAAGGTGGTCGTCACGCAGCCGGCGCCCGAGGAGTTCGTGGGCCTCAGCGCTGTGTGCCCGCATCAGGGCTGTCTGGTGAACGAGATCGTGGATTCCACGATCGTGTGCCCGTGCCACGGATCGGAGTTCTCGATCACCGACGGTGCCGTGATCCAGGGCCCCGCCACGACCGGTCTCACCTCGGTACCGGTGAAGCTCGACGGTGACCAGATCGTCCTGGCCTGAGTGAAAGTGACCCACGACGACGAGGATTCGCTGGCGCAGCGTCTCCCAACCATCCTTGGCGGAGTCCTCGCCACGTTGGCCATCGTCGTCGGAGGCCTGTGGATCAGTGGCAAGGCCGGCCTGCCGTCGCCCCAGGCGGTGCTGTCTCAGGCGATCCCGCAATCCAAGCCCGTCCTCACCGGGCCGGTGCTGGCCCTCGGGGACTCTGTACTCCTCGGTGCCAAGCGGTGCCTGGACGGCACCGACGTCCTCACACGGGCCCGGGAGAACCGCACCATGAAGGAGGGCGCAGCCCGCATCGAGAAGCGCGCCGCTGCCGGGAATCTGCCACCACGCGTCGTGGTGGCGCTCGGGACGAACGGCCCCTTCGGATTCAAGGCACTGGACCGGATCATGAGGGCGGCTGGGCCCGATCGGTCCGTCTATTGGGTGACGATCGAGTTGCCGGAGGTGGACAAGTACGCCTACGAGGACAAGGTGAACCAGCGATTGCGAGCGATGCCGGGACGCTGGCCCAACGCCCATGTCATCGACTGGAATGCCAGTGTGCTGACGGCGGGCCTTTATCCGGATGGGATCCACCTCAACCCTGTGGGGTGCCAGGCGTATGCGACCTTGATCACCGAAGGTGTGAAGAAGGGCTGACGCGCACGGCCGTCTGCCCGAGGATCAGCGCTCGGCGAGCAGTGCCCTGACCGCGTCGGCGATCATCCGCCCCCGGACCTGGTAGCCGGCGGATGTCAGGTGGATACCGTCGCCGGCCAGCAGTCTGGGGTGCTGCTTGATGAACAGGTCCCACCGCAGCACGGACAGTTGTGACGAACCACGGTCCATGGATGTGAGCATCCGGTTGACCTTGCCGTACGCCGGCGAGCGCCACACCGAGACCCACAGCACCGGCCGGTTCCCGGCCCGCTTGAGCACGGTGTTGACATGCTTCTTCATCGCCCACGGGCTGGGGGAGTCGTTGGTACCCAGCGCCACGACCCACACACTGGCGTTGCGGCCTGCACCGAGACGGCTGA
>WBZT01000491.1_pt1 | contig 31964 bp, 27 predicted proteins | sample 5204241 | NCBI WGS metagenome assembly WBZT01 (sample SAMN12344358, study PRJNA552823) | activated sludge metagenome | biome: Activated sludge suspended growth; feature: Nitrification reactor; material: Wastewater; isolation source: activated sludge from nitrification reactor of wastewater... | reverse complement strand
GTTCCTCTTGATGTTGAAAATACAAGCTTTATTTCAAAATTGTGTCTTTCTAAATCAGAAATAAGTTGCTCATTACATTCGTCATTTAATTTTATTAATACTTCCATTTGACCCTCGTCCGTTTGACGAATGATCGAATAATGTTCAATATATAAAAAATGTTCTTCTATAATTCCTGAAACTAGACCCAGTGAAAAATTAAGGCGTTTGATTTCAAGAATTAAGGTGCACCCTTGTTCACTCAAATGGTGGCTAATATTATACTTTTTAACAAACGCTCTAGCCTTTATTGTTTTTACATACTTTCCGGTTTGATCGAAAAAAGGTAAAGCCGTTAACTTATATTTAGAAATTAATTCCCAGCATTTATACATTTCATCCGATTCCGTAATATATTCTTTTATAAGCAAATTTGACTTTTCCGTCAATTCTTTGTGTTCCAAATGCTCTATAGAATCCAAACCTAATATTCCTTTGTAGGTTCCGGATTCCATTACAGGTAGATGTTCAGCCCCAGTTTCACGAAAAACTTCAATAACTTTAGAATAGCTATCTCCTATTTGTAACGCTGGCAAGTCGTCTGTTAAGGTTTCCTTTACTATCATTTGAAATCATCTCTTAAATGTTCTTGAAATAATATACTGTAATTACTTTTTAAATCCAGGCTCACTTTTTCTTTTTGTGTTTTTGTTTGCTCCAATAAATTCTGCTCTCTTTGTTTCAACTCGTCTACCATTTCCTGATTAAGTCTAAAATTGTTTTTCTTGAACTTTTCAAATACAGTTAATACTCTTATAAAGGCTAATTCGTCCTGAGACAAAATTTTAGCACCTTCTTTGAAACCCAGACCAACAGCCGAATCAAGATGTTTAAATGCCTCTAATGCTTCTTCATTTAAAGAATATGCACAAGCTAAATTATAATGTATTCCAATATCTTCACTATTTTTTTCTAATGCTTTTAGAAAATCATCTATCGCTCCTCTTAAGTCATAATCTTTCAATTTTTTTATTCCACTTTGTTTTAGGGTTTCTGATTCTTTTCTCTTTTTCAGTGATTCGAAAAAATTTCCAGATGATTTTTGTGTTGTTACTTCATCTTCGTCCAAAAGAATATATTTCCCCTGCCTTCTGTTTTGTCCGGGGGTATTCATTCTTTTATTACCATATCTGTCTCTAAAATTTCTGCTATTATATTTTTGATCAAAATCTGCTTGATCCATCATCATCAATTTGAATGCATCATAGAAGCCTATTAAGCTACTTATGGCGATACCCAAAAAAGAAAAGCTTGTAAAAATTTTTAATCCGATGTATAATAATCCAAGTTCCGGCTGTCTTAAATAAAAACGATGAACGCCCCATGTGCCAGCAGCGAAAGCAAGTAATGCCGCAATCCATTTACTTTTCATGATTAAAATATTTAAAATTTAATATTGCTATGTCATCCGGTATTTCTGCTTCTTTACTAAAATTAATAACTTCTGCCATAATGCTTTGCGCCAACTTTTCCGCACTAAAATTATTGTTTTTCAAGATATGATCTTTTAACATTTCTATGGTGTAATTTTTTCCAAACTTATCTTTGGTATCAACAAGTCCATCGGTGAAAGCCACAAGAATGCAATCTTCATTCAGCTCAATTATTCCCTCGCTGATTTCTGGCAATTCTTCAAAGTGGCCAATGATTGTACAGGTTGCTTTTAGTTCAATGCACCGATTTCCTTTGATTAATAATGGGGGAATGTGTCCAGCATTGACATAGAATAACTGCTTTTTTTCCAAGTCCGCCACTGCAATAAATAGGGTTAAATATTTTTCACCTTTAGTTATTTTTGAAACAGTTTGATTAAGGGCAATTACTAGTGTTTCGAGGTCTCTGTATTGCTGCCCGAGATTTTGAACTAATGCTTGAAAATTTGCCATGATCATGGCACCTGCTACTCCTTTTCCGCTAACATCTGCAATGCAAAAACTTACTTTTGTATCACTAAATTTAATAAAGTCTATATAGTCTCCGCCAACCTTATAATGTGGACGATAGATATTTGCCAATTCATAATTTTTTCCCTTTGGCATGATGCTGGGAATTAACATTTGGGTTACCTCGTTGGCGAATTCGAGTTCTTTTTCTTGTGAGATTTGTTTCCTTACTAATCTTTTATTTTCTGAAGCTACAGCAATAATGTTGGTTAAAGATGTAATAAACTGAATATTGTTGTAGATATCTGATCCTTCTTTTATTCCACTAATCAACGAATAGGCAATGGGTTGTCTTTTATGATAAACTGGTATAATAAATTCAAACGACTGTAACATGACGTCATCTGATGATTTAATGGTATGTAGTCGCTCGTATTTAATAAATTTTTTTGCGATCTCTTCTTCATTGAGATTCTGATCTATATTATAGGCTACAAATAATTTCCATTTTTCATCTTCCTTAAGAAATAATGCTATTTTGTCAATACTCAATTCCCAGGCCAAGAAGTCTTTATACATTTTGTAAATATCCTCTTGTGGCAGATTCTCATTTATTGCTTGCGTAATATTTAAAAGGGAAGTCATCTGAAGTTGCTTCAGGCTCAAAGCATTTTCCATTTTTGTCAACGTTGCTTCTTGTGCCACCTTATTTTACTTTTAATTTAACATCATATTTATCTCTTAATAAACCGGATGTCAGTTGAAACGATAATATGAGCAAAACTAAGACAATGGCTGGAATTAATGATTGCATTATTTGACCATTGAAAGCTTGGGTATACTGATCTTGTAAAATATTTCCCAGCGTTGGAATTGGCGCCTGAAGACCTAATCCAAGAAAAGATAAGCCTGATTCGAGAAGTACTGCCAATGCAAAACTACTGGACGCCTGAACTAATATCGGGCCACCCATATTCGGCAGAATTTCTTTGAACAAAATCTTGAACGGAGAATTTCCTATCGCTTTACTGGCAACTACATAATAATTTTCTTTTTGGGTCATTACCAAACCCCTAACCAGTCTTGCAATATCGGCCCACATGGTAAGTCCAATTGAAATCATGATTGACGCTATATTTCTACCCATTGTCATTAATATCACAAATGCTAATAAGATCGTTGGAATTGCCCAGAATATACCGATGATAAAATTTATAACAAGATCAGCTTTACCTCCAAAAAATCCGGCAACAGATCCTAATATGGTACCAATAATGACTGCAAATGCTACCGCTAATAAGGAAACCAGTAAGGTATATCTTATTCCTATAATAATTCTACTTAACAAATCTCTTCCAAATCGATCTGTTCCCAAGAAAAAAGTTTTACATATTTGATTGGAGTCATTTCTTTCTGCTAAAATTTGTTTCTCAAAATTGTTAATTCCGTTAATCCAGATACTTATAAGATTGGTTTCTTCAGTATGTTGTGTTGATTTAAAGCATGCTTTTTGTAAAGGTTTCAGAAATGAAATTTCTAAGACTTGAGCGTTACAATATTTTGTCTTGTCCAGTGTAATCCAATATCCACTCAGCGCACAAGCAATGAATACCATAAGAAGAAAAAAGGCAGACTTTTGAAAAATATTCATGTATGATTTACATTACTTGATTTTGGTATTTCGTTGATGTCGTTGCGCATCTCTTTTCGTTTTTTCTAACATTTTTTGATGAAATGCTATTTCGAGATCAATTTTCATTTGGTTAGCCATGCAGAATATTACAAAAAGAATATCTGACATTTCTTCACCTATTTTTTGTGAGATATTCTCTGGTTTTTCATTTTCTTTCCAGGATTGATCGCCGTAATGTCTTATGATTAATCTGGCTAATTCTCCGACCTCTTCTGTAAGTTGTCCCAAATTAGTAAGCTCTGAAAAATAATTTTTTCCAATCGTTTTTATCCAATGGTCCACCTTCTCTTGATATTGTTTCATTCTTTGATTTTAGTATCAATAACTATTGTAACGGGTCCATTATTAACCAATTCTATACTCATATCTGCGCCAAAAAGTCCTTCCTCTACTTTTCCACCATAATTTTGTCTAAAAGTTGAAATAAATAAATCTACTAATTTTTTAGCATACTCTGGTTTTGCACTTTTAGTAAATGATGGTCTATTGCCTTTTTTAGTACTGGCAAACAAGGTAAACTGGCTAATAATCATTACTTCACCATGAATATCTTTAACGCTTCTATGCATTGTTTTATCTGCATCCGCAAAAATCCTTAAATTCAAACATTTTGAAACCAACCATTCTAGGTCTTCAATTTTTTCTTCCTCTTCAATAGCCAATAATACTAATATTCCATAGCCAATTGAACTATAAAGTTTATCGTCAATGAATACACTACAATGATTAACACGCTGTATTACAACTCGCACTCACAATATTAACAAACCTCTTGGTTTTTATATTAATATCATTTGGATAATTTATTCACATTGCAACTATATTTTATATATTAATACATGAAAATCTGACTAAACAAAAAGTATTTATCCCTAATTTAATTGACAATTGGAAGTGAATAATTTTAAAATGATATGAATAATTATTATATATTAAATTCATACATATATAACTAACCATTTTATTTATTACCTGTGTATAAAAATATATTTTAAACAAGTTTTTAACAAATACTTATTCACAACAATTATTCACATTTTTATTATAAATAATTGATTTACTGATTATTTACTAGTTTATATTTATTTTAATAACTTTTGTTTTAAACGTTTTAGACAAATTAACAGACCTATTTATTAATTGTATTTTATTTATAATTTTATAATATAATGAATAAGAGGGATTAATTGATTTGATTTTTTTTTTACAAATTTAAATTAGACTTTTGCTGCATGGAGCGCAATTCTGAAAGAAAAATAATTACTGTTTGGTTGTGGATTGGATTGGTAATGATTTTTATTCAAGTGTTGCTAGGATCAGTGACAAGGTTAACTGGTTCCGGATTATCGATCACTAAATGGGATATTGTAACAGGAATATTATATCCTACTACTACGGAGAAATGGCAATCTGTCTTTGAGGATTATAAGAAGACACCTCAATATCAAAAAATAAATTTAGGCATGAATATTAAAGAGTTTAAGTTTATTTTTTTCTGGGAATATTTTCATCGGTTATGGGCTAGACTCATGGGTTTAATTTTTATAGTTCCCTTTAGTTATTTCTTTTTTACGAAGAGATTGAAAAAAGGTTTGGTAAAGGATTTGATGATCGTTTTTCTCTTGGCCTGTCTGGTTGCTTCATTGGGGTGGATAATGGTTGTCAGCGGATTAGTTAATAGACCGTGGGTAAACGCTTTCAAGTTGAGTTTTCACCTGATGATGGCTGTAATATTAATTTCGTATTTGTACTGGACAATTTTAAAATTTAAATTTAGTATCGATATAAAGAGCTACTTTCCATTTAGTGTTTCGCGTGGTAATACATTATTATTAATACTGTTATTTTTCCAATTATTTTTGGGTGGTGTTATGAGTGGTATGAGGGCTGGAATTGTGGCACCAACTTGGCCTGACATAAATGGTGTTTATTTTCCTTTAGAATTAAAATTTATTACGAATAACGATTTGGATTTTTTTGGAAATTATGAGTCCAATCATATGAATGGAATTATTATTCAATTTTTCCATCGGATGACGGCATATTTAATTTATGCGTTGACATGGTTTTTAGGATTTTACCATCTCAAAAGGGAAAATAAAAGTAGTGCCTTTAATTATTTCAGGATTGCTGGTTTATTAAGCATTCAATTATTGTTAGGTATTATTACAGTTCTTCAATGTGTAGGTAGTGTTCCTTTGCTTTGGGCTGTACTTCACCAGATCTTTGGAATAATATGTTTTTTGTATGTTTTGCTGATTTTTTTTAAAAGCGGGATGAAGAGCGAAAAGGTCATGGTATAAAAAATTTGACTCTAATAGGCTATTTTATTTACATTTGTCTGACTCAAAAAGTGCATTTGATGAATCATTCGGTAAAAGTTGAAGGAAAGTTTCGGTATCTTGAATCAAGGGAAGATGGAGAAGTAATCATGTTGCTGCATGGATTATTTGGTGCGCTGAGCAATTTTGCTGGAATTATTGATTATTTTGGTTCTGATTATAGAGTTATTGTACCGATTTTACCGATTTATGATCTTCCAATTCATCAGGTATCGCTGGATGGTTTAGTTAGGCATGTGAAAGATTTCGTAAAGGAAAAGAAGCTTGAAAAAATTAATATATTAGGTAATTCTTTGGGAGGACATGTAGCCTTATTATATGCTTTGGATGAACAGGAAAAGTTAAAATCCTTATGTATTACCGGTAGTTCCGGGTTATTTGAATCAGCTATGGGCAGCACTTTTCCTAAACGTGGAGATTATGATTATATTAAAAACAAAACTGAGGAGACTTTTTTTGATCCCAGAGTTGCAACCAAGGAATTAGTAGATGAAGTTTTTGAAGTCACGCGAGATAGGTTAAAGGCTATTAGAATTATTGCAACAGCTAAGTCAGCAATTAGGCATAATCTGGCGGATAAATTATATAAATTACATATTCCCACTTTAATAATATGGGGTAAAAATGATATTGTAACGCCACCGTTTGTTGGAGAAAAATTCAATGAATTAATCAAGGGTTCTAAATTATTTTTTCTGGAAGAATGTGGACATGCTCCTATGATGGAGAAACCGGATGAGTTTAATAAGATTTTGATGGGGTTTTTAAAAGAAATTAATCAAAATAGCTGAAAATCAAAAGCAGCGAAATTCGATTTAAAAGGGTCTAGTTATTTTACAGGCCATGCCAATCATGCATATAAATGATGTTATTCAGGGTTGTTTGGCAGGCGAAAGTACCAGCCAAAAGGAGTTATTTGAACGGTTATCCGGGAAAATGATGGCTGTTTGCTTGAGGTACTCCAGAGATAAAGCAGAAGCGGAAGATCTTTTACAAGAAAGCTTTATTAAGATCTTTACAAATCTTGCATCCTATAAAAATGATGGACCTATTGAGATGTGGGTAAGGCGTATTGTAATTAATACATCTATCAAAAGATACCATAAGTTAAGCTATAAAAATGAAAGTCCTTCTTCAGATGAAATGCCGGAAAAGGAACAATCAATAAGTGCTTATGATGAAATTGTATACGAGGAGTTGTTGAAAATGGTAGAAGAGCTACCGGATGGATATAGAATTGTATTTAACCTTTATGCAATAGAAGGATATTCGCATAAAGAGATTGCGGATTTATTAAATATTAAAGAGGCAACATCAAGATCTCAGTTGGTAAAGGCAAGGATGGTGTTGCAACAGAAAATTACGAACAGTCAAAAAATTGTGATATGAATTTTAAGAAAGAAGATCACGAAGTAGACATACTTTTTCGAAACAAATTAGCTAATTTGGATGTAGGTCCTCAATCCCATTTATGGGAAGGGATAGCCAAAGAATTGGAAAAAAAGAAAAAGTCTTCGAGGTTACTGGCTTTTGGGTGGTTTACAAAGATGCTTGTTCTATTCACCTTTATAAGTTTTGGATTTATTTTAGCTTACAAATGGAGGTTTGGTTCGGAAAGTCAAAAAGGCAATTCAGAAACAAACTCTGTTCAGGCTATGAAGTTATCTACCGCTAGCATGGAAGAATTGAATACTTCAGAGGCTGAATTAATCACGAATGGTGAAAGTCCTTCTACAAATAGCAACAATGAAAACTTATATATTGTTGATAATGAACGAATTAACTTGATAAAAAACAAATCTAATCTTCAAAATAGCAGGAAACAAAATTCACATACTATTAGCAATAATCTAATAACAGAAAAAAGCAGTAGTATATTAAAAAGCTGCAATCAGGTCTTGGAGGCCTATGAGGATGACCATCTAAAACAAGTTTCAGCCGAACAAATATATAATCAACCGGCAGCTGGTGTTATGGACCAAGGTAACTTCGTTCAATTCTTAAATTTAAAACCATCGCTTCTAGTTAAAACCAACGTAAAAGCCAATAAACGAGCAAAACGGGAACTAAAGGACGATTGTTTTTCTAAAAACTTTTCCCCCTTAAGCCACGTCGATATTGATGTTTATTATTCTCCAGAAGTTTCTATGCGCACCATTAAAGCAAGTACGGAAGCTGCTTTAGCATATGCTCAAAAGAGAGCAGGCTCAGAGTCTTTTACAGGCTCAAGTTCGGTTGGATTTAGGTTGTCGTACATTACAAGGCAGGGTTTTGGTATTCGTACAGGGATCAATTACAGTAAGATAAAAGAACAATTTGAATATTTTTCAGGGATAGATACTTCTAGAACCATACATTATGACGCCAATAGAGTGCCAATAGATACAAGCTATAGCTATAACCCTCGTGTAAATACAAAGTATAATTCTTACAAGTTTTTAGACATTCCTGTTATTATTGGATACGAAGTTGATTTGACAGATTTCGTTTTTTCTTTTAATGCTGGTATTGGTTTTAATCTGTCTTCAAGACAATCTGGTCAGATTTATTCAAGTAATTTATCTAAGGTCATTGAAATTGCAAGTGCAAAAGATGAAATAAGTGGAACGAAATATTTCAAAGAAAATGTAGGTATTAGCGTCTTAGGAAGTTTTGGATTGAATTATAAAATTAATAGGAAATTAATGTTGCTGGCAGAACCAACGGTACGTTATTATCTTAAGCCAATTACTTCTGATGTTTATCCATTAAGTCAGAAATATCTTCAGCTTGGTATTGTTACAGGACTAAGGTATAGAATTTATTAATTAAACTTTCTAGTTATACATAAAGAGCCTGAATATTCGTTCAGGCTCTTTATGTTTCACGTGGAACCATTTATAATTCAAGTAAAATTTGCATATTTGTTTCACGTGAAACATTGAAAATGTCAAAGGTCCATAAATTTGAAACTATACTAGAAAAATTTGGTCAAAAGGGGGAAAAAACGGGTTGGACCTATATTAATATTCCTTCGGATCTTGCACAAAACATCAACCCTGATGTCAAACAATCTTATAGAGTCCTCTGCGTATTCGATAATAAGCATGAGACGGTGTTAAATTTGCTTCCAATGGGAAAAGGTACATTTATTTTACCATTTAAGGCGGAACTACAGAAAAAACTTCGAAAAAATGCAGGAGATAAAATATGCCTTGAAATTAACTTACATTATGAACCCTATTCCATAAATCAGGACTTTAGGCAATACCTGGAACTGGATGGTAGGGCTAAGGAATTTTTCGAGACATTACCAGCATCCCATCGTAATTATTTTTCAAAATGGATCGAATCGGCAAAAACAATTGACACTAAGGCAGCCAGGATTGCAAGAGCTGTTGAAGCTTTGCATAAGAATTGGACATATGCTAAAATGATAAAAAACAAGTTTAATTAATTGATATACAGCCACTTATGTTTTTTTATGTTTCCATCGTTTGTGTGTCCATAACCAGGGATACGGATTTTGAGTGATCGTGGATTCAACCTCAGACATAAATAATTGAGTCAATTCATTTGGCCTGAGCTCTTGAGGATGTTCATACAAAAGCTTACAGTGAACTTTATAATAAAATGGTTTGATACGTTCCTGCTGAAAATAGAAAACTGGTAAGTTATATTTGAGAGCATATTTTTCAAGGCCATGTAGACAGGCTATGTCCTGATTGAAAAACTTAACCCAAATCGCATCAGAAATATTAGACGGATTCTGATCAGACATTAACAATATTAATTTTCCTTTAGGTATCTCATCAGCAACAAATCTAGTTTCTTTTGTACTTAAAAGCATCATAGAGCTTTTTGCTCTAAGCTTTTTAATGTAGCGCTCTACATATTGATTATTAATCTGTTTGTATATTCCAACACTGCGGTTTTTAAAAGTATATCCCGTTGACAAGACGGTCCATTCCCAATTATTATAGTGAGGACAGACAGCTATAACAGATTGACCATTCTTTAAATACTTCTCAATTTGATCTGCAGGCTCTATTGGGTTTCGTAGTATTATATCCTTTTCCTTAAATGATAATCCTTTTATTCCTTCAAGAAGAATGAAAGCAAGATTTTCGTATACTTGTTTTTTAAATGAGATCAGCTCCCGCTTACGAATATTTGGAAAACAACGACGTACATTATCTTCAAGAACTTTCTCACGATAACGGACGATATATTGCAAAATTATCCGCATAAGCTGTACCAAAAACCTTAATAGATTGAAAGGTAAAATTTCAAAGAACCCTACGAAGAATCGTACTATCCAATACAAGAACATAGTGTAACAAAAGTAAAGAAAATAGATAGACAGGAACTAATTTTGATTTTTAAAAAATGAAAACATTATTTACAATTATTATAAGTTTTACTTTATGTGCTTGCAATGCACAGTTCACAAAATATGTCAACCCATTTATTGGAACAGGTGGACATGGCCACACTTTTCCTGGAACAGTTTGGCCTTTTGGTATGGTTCAACTTAGTCCCGATACAAGAGTAGATGGCTGGGATGGATGTTCAGGGTATCATTATACAGACTCAGTGATATTGGGATTTAGTCACACACATTTATCAGGAACCGGAATTGCAGATTACTGTGATATCTTAATCATGCCAGGTAATGGTTCTATAAGCCTTGGAGAGATTGAAGAAGGAAAATATCCTGTTTCAACGTTTAAAAAAAGTAACGAGCGAGCCACCCCGGCATCTTATCAAGTATTATTAGACAATTCAAAGACGCTGGTACAATTAACGGTTACTCCAAGAACAGGCGTTCATAAATATACTTTTCAATCAAAAGAAAATAATTGGTTGGTAATCGATTTAAAACATCGAGATAAAATTGAAAAAGCAGGATTTCAAATTGTTCAAAAAGATGAAATAGGTGGTAGCAGGATTTCATCAAGTTGGTCAAAAAATCAAAGAGTATTTTTTTACTTAAAATTTTCGAGCAATATAGATCAAATTAAATTCAGTACAGACTCACTTAAGATGTTTTGTTTTTTTAAAGAATTGAAAAATAAAACACTTACAATTCAATGTTCACTTTCTCCTGTTGACCTAAAAGGCGCACAAAAAAATCTGCAAGAAGAATGGATAAATTTTAATTTTAAAAAAGCAATAAAAAATTGCGACGATATGTGGAATAAACTTTTGTCGCGAGTAAATATTCAACAACCACAAAAAGAGGACTATAATAAATTAAAGATATTTTATTCCGCCCTCTATCATTGTTTAATTCATCCATCACTTTCTCAGGATGTGGATGGAAGATATTATGGAATGGATGGAATGATTCACCAAGCAAAAAAAAATTCGACAAGATATACCGTATTTTCCCTGTGGGACACTTACCGGGCAGCTCATCCACTCTATCAATTAATTTATCCCGATTACAACAAACAATTTGTAAATACTTTTTTGGAACAGTTTAAAGAAACGAAAAGATTGCCCGTTTGGGAACTAGCTTCTTTTGAAACATATTGCATGATAGGGAATCACTCGATTCCTGTTTTGGCAAATTATTTTTTACAGAATGAAAATCTAGATAGGGTAGAAAAAAATCTAATTATAGAATCCATTGAAAAAACATTGGAGGCTGGATATTCGAATATTGCCCAATTTAAAAAAGGATTTATTTCTATGAATGAATCCGCTGAATCTGTTTCAAAGACGATTGAAAATTCAATAGATTTTGGAGCACTAAGCGAAATTTCAAAAAAGTATTATCCTGAAAAGGAATATTACAAAAATCTTTTTAATCCAAAAACAGGATTTTTCCAATCTAAAATTGCCAATAAATTTTTAGTGAATTTTGATCCACGTGAAGTAAATTTTAATTTTACGGAAGCCAATGCATGGCAATATTTGTTCGGAGCACATCATGATATAGATGGTATTATAGATTGTTTAAACATATCAGATAAAAAGAACAACAAACTTAGATCAAAGGCTGAATCGCTGGAATTCAAGTTAGACGAGTTATTTGGAAGTTCCAGTGAAATGAACGGAAGGGTTCAGGCAGATATTACAGGATTAATCGGACAATATGCACATGGAAATGAACCAAGCCACCATGTGGCCTATCTATATAATTATTGTAATAGAAATGATAAAACACAAAAACTAGTACAACAAATTATGGATAGTTTTTATACTAATAAACCTGAAGGATTATGTGGCAATGAAGATTGTGGTCAAATGTCAGCATGGTATGTTTTTTCAAGCTTAGGTTTTTATCCGGTAAATCCAATTACGGGTACGTATCAAACGGGAATCCCACAATTTAAAAATGTGGAATTGTTTCCAGGGGGTAATCAAAAGATGAAATTAGTGAGCAATAAAAATGATGGATCCAAGTGGGTATATAAAATAGTTAAAAACAATGTAGAAAGTGATAATGAAATAAAATTGCGAGATGGAGATAAAGTTGAATTCTTATTTAGTAATGTTCAATACTTAAAAGCTAAAAATTCAAATACACGCATTGGGAACATAAATGATGTTCTCCCATATTTAGAACAGGGGGATGATGTTTTTATAGACAGTACATCTGTAGTATTGTCTTCAATAAATGAAAAAACAATACAATACACTTTTGATACCCTTGAGAGCATAGAAGAATACCATACACCATTGGTTATACGAAATCAAAAGAAATTGTTTTTCAGAACAATAGATCAAATACAGAGGAAACCTTCCAAATGGATTTATACAGAGTTTAAGCCAAAACCAGACAACCTAAGTTATTGTGTCACTGGGCAGTTTGATTCACAATATAGCGCCGGGGGCAAAATGGCTTTAGCAGATGGAAAAATTGGAAGCACTGATTTTAGGGATGGAAGATGGCAAGGATATTGGGGCCAGGATATTGAAATAGATATAAAAATAAATGAAAAGGTCAATCCTGAAGAAATAAGTATTGGTTGTTTACAAGATCAAGGATCGTGGATACTTTTACCAAAGAGGATCGAAATTTATGTACAAGATAAAAATACCGGAGCGTTCGTATATTTAGATAGTATTTCACACAAGGTGCCGACTAACTTAAACCAGAGTTTGATTCATATCTTTAAAATAAAAAATATCAAAGAGTCTAAAAGTATTAGGATAAAAGTGATTAATCCGGGTAAATTACCAGACTGGCATGCCTCTTCGGGAAATAATTCCTGGATTTTTTTAGATGAAATTAACGTAAAATAATAAAATGAAAAGACGAAATTTTCTAAGAGAAACAGGATTATCCATGGCGGGCTTTACTGTTTTGAAAGATCTGATCCAGCTTGATAAAATATCTAAGGTTAAAACAAGCCCAAAAGTTATTGCAACGTGGAACAATCATAAAGCTGTATTAGCGGCATGGGATGTTCTTAGAAATAATGGATCGGCATTGGATGCAGTAGAAGCAGGGGCCAGAATCCCTGAGGACGATCCAGCTGATACCTCTGTTGGTTACGGTGGATATCCAGATCGGGAAGGGATTGTAACATTAGATGCCAGCATTATGGATAATCTTGGAAATGCAGGATCAGTATTTTTTCTACAAGGAATAATTCACCCGGTTTCCGTAGCTAGAATGGTTATGGAAAAAACGCCACATGTATATCTTGCTGGTGAAGGAGCAAGAATGTTTGCCTTAGAGAATGGCTTTAAAGAACAAAATCTATTAACAGAACAAGCCAAAAAAGCATATGAAGACTGGAAAGTAAAGCACAACTATTCTCCCAAAATAACTTCAGAACGTCACGACACCATTGGAATATTGGCTATTGATCATGCTTTTCAACTATCTGGAGCATGTACGACATCTGGACTTGCCTTCAAAATGCATGGAAGAGTTGGGGATTCTCCAATTATAGGTTCGGGTCTGTACGTTGATAATAAGGTTGGGGCAGCAACGGCAACAGGATTAGGAGAAGCCGTTATAAAAAAAGTAGGAGCATTTTCCATCGTTGAGATGATGAGAAACGGGAATTCTCCGGAAAAAGCTTGCAAAAAGGCGATAGAAAGGTTAATGGAATTGCCCGGGAAGAAAGACTTTCAAGTTGGCTATATTGCCATCAATAAAGATGGAGAACATGGAGCATATAGCCTTCAGAAAAATTTTCCATATGTGGTTATAAAAAATGGAAGCGTCGAACTTTATACTTCTTCATCTTTGCTAAAATAGAGTTTAAAACGCTGTTCAAATGGTTGTTAATTTTCAAGATAGTGACACTGTAGAAATTCAGGAAACGGTCTAACAGACTACTAAAAGCATTACATTTTACAGATTAATGGTAAAAGTAGTTTTTTGAATTTTGCACAAATAACTACTTAAGAAAATAAATTAACTTTAGTCCAGATCCAAAAACACTACATCCAATCTTTAAATTTAGTTGGATCAATATTCTATGGAATAAACGTCAATCATGTTTTAAAGGAGATTGAGATCCCAGGCCTTATTTAATATTGTGTAAGCACGAAACTAAAAACAGCAATAAAGAAAACCCCGAAGAGTCAAAACCCAATTAAAGACTACCTTTTAATCTATTAAAATGAATTAGCCAATAATCACATATAGTTCCTTTATAACTCATTCTATGGTGAAGAACACGTCCTTAAATATTTTTAATTTAATAAATATTTTTTTTTAAATATTTAAGTAATTGCATTTAAGCTAAATATACATTGATTGTTCCTCTAAATTGATCGTAACAATATCCATTAAAAAAAATCATCATGTTTTTGGCATTGGATTTGCTATTGGAATGGTAACACATTAGACCAAAGCTTTATGCGAGTCTTAAATATCGGGTTAGTAGATGACCACAATTTATTTATAAAAGGATTCGTGATGCTTCTTAAAAGTTTCAAAAGTGAATACAAACTAGAAGTCAAAGTTGAAAGCCAAAATGACAAGGATTTCCTTCAAAAAATTTCAGAAGAGGAACTTGATTTGGTATTTGTGGATTTAAATCTTGAAAATTCAGATGGATTAGAATTAATCAAGAATTTAAAAGAAAAATATTCTACTATAAAAGTAATAGTAGTAAGCATGATTAAAGATAGCAAGTTTGTTAGAGAGGCATTTAAGCTTGGAGCGGATGGATACATCTCCAAAGAGACGAATCCAGAAGACGTCGAAATAGCAATCAGCAAAGTAATGCTCGGAGATGTTTATTTCGGAAACGGAATAGAAGCTGTAAGTAAAAAGCCTAGCATATCTGATTACAAAGCCATTGAATCGAATTTAAATAGATTTAATGCAAAGTTTCATCTGACAAAACGAGAACTTGAAATTCTAGCCATGCTCGTAGAAGGAAAAACATCGAAAGATATTTCATCAGTTTTATTTATAAGCAAAGACACGGTAAATGTTCATAGAAAAAACCTGATGAAAAAATTAAATATCAGCAATGTAGTCATGTTGGTAAAAATTGTAAAAGACTACAATATTATTTAATAAACAAAAGCAAAAAACTCAAAATATTCAGCAAGGGATTGCTGTATGTTTTTATAACAGTGTAACTAATTTTTGATTTACTCATATCCAAAACCGTTTTTAGAATGAAAAAGATTTTACAAAAACAATTAGTTGACAATCGTTCAACTAATTTTTTCAAAAGGATGATGCTTAGTTTTGTGCTGGGCTTTCTGATCCTATCAAGCAGTAGCTTTGGCCAGTCATGCCCGCTTGCGTGCGATGACGAGGTCAATGTGTCATTAGATGCAAATTGTTCAGCAGTAATAACACCGGATGTTATGCTTGAAGAAGTAGGACCAGGATGTAATTATACAGTAGTGGTATTTGGCACCAATGGATTGCCACTTCCCGCGCCTGTAGTTGATGGTACCCACATCGGTAAGAGATTGGTTGTAGCCGTCTACTTAGGAAATAATTCTTGTTGGGGACACATTGTTGTTGAAGATAAGTTTAGACCCACGGTAAGGTGTGCAAGACCTGATACAATTTTTTGTACAAAACGAAACTTTATTCCTACCAAAGACACAGTAGAAGACAATTGTACGCCGTTGAATCAAATCGTAAAGCATACACTTTATGATAGTATGATTATGTATGCAGATTGTATGAATCCAATAAGAAATAACATTATTGGTTACAGAAAAATCTCATGCTATTATACAGATTTAAGCAACAATAAATCTGACACATGTATCCACTACGTTTATTTTAAGAAGTTTTTGGAAAGCGATATTCAATGGCCAGCGGATACTATTTACACATGTAAAGAATATAATGATAGTATTCCAGATCCTGCACAAAGTGGTGTTCCTACCGTAGAAGGGGAACCCTTATTCCCGTCATGGGGTGTTTGCAAAGCGGCAGTAACTTATGAAGATCAATTATTGCCAATCTGTCCAAAATCTTTCAAAGTATTAAGAACATGGACAATTATTGATTGGTGCATGCCATCCGGACAAAATGTTTATAAGAGGTATCAGATTATTAAAGTTATTGACGACAGAGGCCCAATATTATTATGCTCTCCACTTATGGAAATAAGTACTGATGTAAACTCTTGTACAGGAACCGTAATTATTCCGCCTCCAAGAATTATTGATGAGTGTTCTAATGTAAGCATTCAAGTTGGTTATAAAATATTGTCACCAAATGGTTCTCCAACATATGAAGGAACCTCTTCAAAAAATGTATTTAGATTACCAAATGGTTTCTACAGAATTAGCGAATTGCCACTTGGACTAAGTTGGGTAATATTTAGAGTAACGGATGAATGTGGCAATTTTACAGATTGCGCAACAGAAGTTAAAATAATTGATAAAGTTCCTCCTGTACCGGTTTGTGATCAGAAGACTGTTGTTTCTTTAACAGTTGATGGCACGGCTAGAATTGATGCCATTACATTTGATGATGGTTCATTGGACAATTGTGGTATTGAAAGCTATGAAGTTAAAAGAATGGATAACGGAGCGCCTTGTAAAACAGCAAATGGTAGCCTTTTTGGACCATCAGTTTATTTCTGTTGCGAGGACGTAGGTAAAACAATAATGGTTGCATTAAGAGTTTGGGATTATTCTGGAAACAGCAATACATGTATGGTTGAAGTTGTAGTGCAAGATAAAATTCCACCAATTGTTATTTGCCCTCCAAATATTACCATTAGTTGTGAATTTGCATATAGTGATCTTAGTGTTTTTGGAAACGTAGTTACGGATGTCACGAATAGAAAAGCAATTGTTATTAACGACGCACATAAAGTAATTGACGGCGATCCAATAGACGGATATGCTTATGATGGTTGTGGTGCAATTGTAAAAGAATTTGTAACCAACAACCTTAAATGTGGCGTCGGAAATATTTTTAGAACTTTTGTAGCTACAGATCCTTCAGGATTATCTTATAATTGCACACAGACGATTACAATAATTGATTTCACGCCTAACAATATAACAATTACATGGCCATCGGATTTTGTAAGTACCACCACTTGTATGACGAAGGTGGAATTAGATCCAAGCAAAACAGGCTCTCCAATTGTAAAAGGAGACGATAAATGCAACAATATCTTTAAAAATTATGAGGATAAAGTGTATACTCAAGACCCTGATGCTTGTTTAAAAGTTATTAGAACATGGACGATTATCGATTGGTGTGTTTATGATCCGAATTCACAGAATCCAAAAGGATATTATACATGGAAGCAAATTTTAAAAATCAGCAACACACAAGCTCCGACATTTAATATTCCTTGTTTTGACCGAACTGTGGATGTTTTTGGACCAAATTGTGGAGGAAATATTGATCTAGTAGGATTAGCAAAAGATGATTGTACAGATTCAGCTGATTTAGTTTGGTATCATTCAATTGATTTGTATAATGATAAAATTCCTGACACAGCATATATCAGACCATATGCAAATGCCTCTAGATGGTATCCAATTGGAACCCATAGGGTAACGTTCAAAGTTAAAGATGCTTGTGGAAATGAAAATGTTTGTACCTATCTGTTGACAGTTAGAGATGCTAAGAAACCAACGCCATATTGCATCAGCAGTATAACAACAACAGTTATGCCTAGCAGTAAAAATATTGAAATATGGGCAAAAGACTTTAATCTGAATAGTGAAGATAATTGCACACCAAAAGACAAATTAAAATACTATTTTTTAGTAAATAATACATTTGTTCCAAGCATGATTTTCGATTGCAGCAACATCGGGAAAAATATATTGAGGATTTATGTAGTTGATGAGGCAGGTAATTCTGATTATTGTGAAGCTACAATGGAAATACAGGATCCAAATCAGGTTTGCAAAGGTACTGGTTTTACGATCCAAGGTAAAGTTACTACGGCAAAAAATTCAGTAATGGAAAATGTCGGTGTGTTTCTTGAAAGAACCAATCCAACAGGTAGCTCATTGAACTATACCAATAGCGCAGGAATTTATACCTTTAATACGATTACTGGAAATACAGATTATTCCATCAGTGTAGAAAAAAATTACAACTCAATAAATGGGGTTACTACTGCAGATATTGTTGCAATTCAAAAGCACATTTTAGGCAAAGCAATACTGGATAAACCATATAAATTAATTGCCGCGGATGCTAATAATAGTGGCGCCATAACTTCAGCAGATATTTCTGAAATCAGAAAACTATTGCTTGGTGTGATACCAGAATATACAAAAAATAAGTCATGGAGATTCGTACCTAAAGCATATGTATTCAATGATCCAACCAATCCATTCCCATTTGAAGAAAAGATTGCCTATAATGCAATAAACAGAGATCAAATGACGAGTGATTTTATTGGAATCAAAATTGGAGATGTAACAGAAGACTCTAATCCAAATAGTGTAAACGGAACTGTCAAAGGAAGAACAGCGGAAACCCACAATATATATACAGAAGATGTTCAACTAATAGCTGGTCATGAACAGTTGGTATCTTTAAAACTTGCGGATGATTATATAGCAAGTGGTTGCCAGTTAAGTCTTGCTGTGAGTAATGACATTAAAATTATGGGAGTAGAATCTGGCTTAATTCAGTTGGATAATGAAAATTTCAAGATATCAGATAATGTGATAACCATCATATTTACTCCACTTGAACTTGTGAAGATTCAATCTGGTGAAAGATTATTCAGTATAAGATTAGCTTCATCAAGAAATGTAAAGCTATCCGAAATTATCAAATTAAACGAGACAGTGATTAATGCAGAAATGTATAATGACGAAATAAACGTAAGCGGATTGGAATTGGAAGTAAGATCAAACAAAACGGAAGTGGAAGTAGCGAGACCAATGTTTGTTCAAAATGTACCCAATCCATTCTCAGAGCAGACTAAAGTTAGCTTTACGACCGCAAAAAGGCAATTGGTTGTACTTGAAATTTATGATCTAAATGGTAAATTAAATTATTCACAATCAAGCACTTATGACAAAGGCGTTCATGAAGTAATTGTTAAAAAGTCAAATCTGGGCAATGAAGGTATTTATTACCTTAAAATTAGCACTAACGAATATAGTGAAACCAAAAAAATGGTTTTAATAAAATGATAAGGGTAGAGTAAATGCAGTGTAATCGACCTGACTGTGGCACGTCCGCAGTCAGGTTTTTTTATATAGAAGCTCAAAGATTCAGAAACACGGACTTAAATATTAAAAAAAAAGCTTATATGCCAATAAATTATTTATATTTAGTACCTTTGTTTGGGTTTTTAACAATCAAATATTCCCTAAAACAGTAAAAGCATGAAAAAAATTCTTTTCCTCTTAGCTGTCCTGACAATCGGTATTCATGGATTCGGACAGGTTATATTAAAACTAGGTTCAGTTACCGCTAATAAAGGAGACAATGTAGCTATAGAACTTCGTACTGATAATTTCATAAAAATTCAAAGTACGGCGTATGCAATAAAGTATGACACTACTTTATTAGAATATCAAAGTATTACAGATTTTGCTCAAGGATATGCAGATATTTCAATATCCGATCCTATAAGTTCTGGAAAAAAGGGCTTAATTAACACTTTGTGGAACAATCCAAATGGAGAAACAAATACCTATCCGAACAATTCGGTATTATTTAAAATGAATTTTAAATTAATAGGAAATCCGTGTGACTCTAATTTCATAAAAATAGTTAAAGGCTTAATAGATATTGAAATCATTAATGAAAAAGGAGAACCAGCAGCGTATACATTAATTGATGGAAAAGTTAAAGTAAATGGACCAAGTTGCCAAGGAGGAGGTGGCGGTGGATCAGATTCAGCTTTTACTTTTGTTGTTAATAAAGTGGATGTTCCAAAAGGTACAAACGGATGCATACGTGTGACCGCAAAAAATTTTAAAGTTATAAATTCTTTTCAAGGCAATTTAAAGTGGGATAGATCAGTTGCAAGATTTACCAACATTTCAAAAAAGCTTTCCAATTCAACGGTCGAACTTGATTCTCAGGATTCTTCATTTGTCAGGTTTTTATGGGATGATCCAAAAGGAAAGGGTGTAACACTTGCAGACGATACTTTATTGTTTGAAGCCTGTTTTGATGCAATTGGTGCAGTGAATTCGGTAACCGACATGAGTATAGTTGATGTTCCCTTAAATAAAATAGAAGTTTATGGAGGCGGAGTGGTTTCAGATGTTGTTCCTCATAAAATTCAGAATGGATCATACAAAGTAATAGGTGCATCGAGTTTAGTAACTTTTTATCAGAGAGACACGTCAGGAATAATTAACAACGAAGTCTGTATACCAGTATATGTCAATAATTTCAAATGTGTTGAGACGTTTCAGTTTGCCTTAAAATTTGATAACAACAAATTAAAATTTAATCGATTCAGTAGCATTGCAGTTCCAGGATTTAATCCAAATACAAATGCTCAAATTATTAAAGATAGTATCAGAATCACCTGGGATAACAATGGTGGGGCAAAAGTAGATCTTGCAGATGGAGCCGTGTTGTTAATGGTTTGCTTCGAATTAACAGGCCCATGTAACATGACCGTTCCATTTCAATTTATTAATTTGTCTAATAATGGACCAATTGATGTTTCAGGTTGTAATGATCCCTATTCGGTCAAAACAATTAATGCTAATCTGACCATTACTTGTGCTACAGAACTTCCGGTTATTACCTATACCAATACAACTGGTGTTAGTTGCCCAGGTTCTTGTGATGGTACAATATCGGTTTCTGTAACAAAGGGTTCTGGTAATTTCAGCTACTCATGGCTTGATGCAAACAATAATCCATTGGTACCACCTATTACAACCAAAGATGCAACGGGGCTATGCGCAGGAAGGTATAAATTGGAAGTGACAGATAATGGCGTTACCCCTCCAACAGTAACGCGAGGAGCTACCGTAACAATCGCCGATGCAACACCAATGACAATTAGCGGAAACGTAACCCACGTTAGTGCAGCTGGTGGAGATGGTATGATTGAAGTTACTGTATCAGGAGGAACTCCAGGATATACATATAAATGGAAAAGATTGCCAAACACAAATCAGACAGAGACAACGAATAAAATTTCAGGTAAAAATTGTGGTAATTATGAAGTAACCGTAACGGATTCAAAAAATTGTATCATTAAAGATACATTCCGAATTGAATGTTATACTCCGGCACCAACGTGCACGGCTTCAGTTATTGATTCTTTAAAATGTTTTGGAGATTGTAATGGTAGTGTAAAAGTTGATGTCAATGGAGGTGCAATTCCATTTAAATATAAATGGGATAACAACGAAACAACAATTACTATTAAAAATCTTTGCGCAAAAACCTATAACGTAACAGTAACAGATTCAAAAGATTCCGTTTGTATCGCATCTGTAACATTAACCGAACCTTCCAAAATTGAAGTTTCAGTATCCGATTCAATTTGCTCTATATCCAATGGATCAACTGGATCAAACAACGTTAATGTTACCGGAGGATCTGGAAGTTATACATTCGAATGGAGGCAAGGATCTCCAACTGGAAATATTTTTTCAAGTTCGAAGAATCTTGCAAATGCTCCCGCAGGTTCTTACTATTTAAAAATAACAGATGCTAAAAATTGTATAGCAAATTATAACGCAACTATTTTACAATGTACTACGAGTGTTGAAGATCCCATAGTTGTTTTAAACGTAGATCTAAAAAATGGATTTGGTACAAGCTGTAAAGGCAGGTGTGATGGAAAAATTACTGCTGTGGCATCAAAAGGATCACAACCCTATACTTATAAATGGTCCCATAATGCAAATTTAAAATCAAATATCGCAGATAACCTTTGTAGCGGAACCTATTCAGTAACCGTGACAGATTCAAGGGGAACAACAGCAACAGCAACGGTTTCTGTATCAGAACCTGCGGGCCTTAGTATAAATTTCAGAAAAATAGCATGTGCTTCAGATAATACCTCAAGTGATGGAAGTTACGAAGCCACTGTTCTTGGAGGATCAAAGCCTTATGTTTATAAGTGGTGTAATAATGAAAGTTCTTCCATAGCAACAGGTCTGGAGGCAGGGACCTGCACCATTACTGTAACCGATGCGAACGGTTGTTCCAGTACAGAAGCATTGACCGTTTGCAATAAAACAGTTCCGGAGGGGGACTGTTTTGAAGGCAGAAAAGTAATTTCACCTAATGGAGATGGTCTGAATGATAATTTTGTGATAAGCTGTATTTTCAATTATCAGAACACCTTGCATATTTATAACAGATGGGGAAAACTAATTTATTCAGCCATTGATTATGTCAATAATTTTGTTGGTATTGATCAAGAAGGCAACAGTTTGAATGAAGGAACATATATGTATATTTTAGTAATAAAGGAGCCTGGAAAGAACGATGCAGTATACAAAGGAACCGTAACAATTGTTAGATAAAATTTCTATTAAACACAAAAACTTGAAAAATGAAACCAGTACTTTATATTTTTATTTCAGTAGTAATTTTAAGTAGTTTGTTCGGTCAATTGGTGGCACAGGATTATTCAACAAGTCTTAAAACACCAGCTGTGTATACACAATATCACCTTAATCCGTTTTTAATTAATCCAGCACATACGGGATTTGATGGGATCAGTAAAATTATTTTTAATTTTAGAAACCAGTGGGCAGGATTTGATGAATCACCAAAAGGAATAACTTTGGGAATTAATGGATCTCCGGTAAAAAATATGGGATTAGGAGGTCTCGTATATTCTGAAAAATTTGGCGTTGCAAATCGGTTTTTGGGACAATTAAACTATGCATATAATTTTAAAGCGAACAGCGATACAAAGATGTCATTGGGACTGAGTGGTTCATATATTAGATATTCGTTAGACAACAAAGCTTTTACCGATCCAAACCATCAGCAAGGAGATCCTGTTATTAATAAAGCCATTGATGGTGAAGATTATTTTGCAGCGGATTTTGGATATTGGGCAGAGTTTGCAGATAAATTTAGACTAGGGATTACACTACCCCATATTGTTCTGACTAATTTAGGAAATACCAAGGCAGATTCATCGAGACCATTTAATTTTATTGGTTTTTTTGGAACAAGATGGAACGTACCAAGCTACAGGTTAATCTTAGAACCGTCAGTTTGCATTAGAAAAATTAGTGATGTTCCATTTGGAACAGATCTTAATATACTTGCCAAAATGCTTGATGAAAGATTATTTCTTGGGTTTACCTATAGTTTTGGGCCATCAGATAATCGTACAGGATTTTTAGGTGGTGTGCGTGTAAATCAATTTAGATTTACATATTCATATGATCAAACCTATCAAACATTTCAAACTTTCAGCAGAGGATCACATGAATTAACACTTTCATTTGATTTAGGAAGTATGAAAACAAAAATGCCAGAGCCGACCGAAATGTTAGAAAGCAAATAAACACTTAAGCTTTTTTTATTCTATAAAATATTTCAATAGAAAAGAAGCCCTACCAGTGAAACCGAAGAATTTGGTTTAACTCTGGGTGTAAAGATCTTGCAACGGGACAATTCTTAGCAGTATTTTCTAAAATAGACTTTTCTTTGGAGGAGTAATTTTTGGAAGGCATATAAATATCAATTTCAATGGCACCAATTCTTCTTGGGTTATCGAGCATATGTTTTACAACTTCCGCATATGCGCCATTTATATCAATATTATGTGAATTTGCAGAAATCCCCATTACGGTAAGCATGCAACTTGCCAATGAGGTAGCAGCAAGATCAGTAGGTGAAAACGCCTCCCCTTTACCTTGATTATCTAAGGGAGCATCAGTGAAAATTTTTTGTCCAGAGCGCAAATGAATAGCCTCTGTTCGCAAATCGCCTAAATAGTTAACTTTAGATGTCTTCATTCTTCTTCACTATTTTCAGGTTTTTTATACTCAGGTTTATCTTCATACGCTCTTAATATTTCTTTCACGAGTCTGTGTCTGACTACATCATCTCTATTTAATACTACGGTAGTAATTCCTTGGATTTTTTGTAGAAGATTAGAGGCATGTCTCAATCCGGATTTTTGGTGAAAGGGCAGATCAACTTGCGATAAATCTCCTGTAATTATACATTTTGCACTGGGCCCAAGTCTGGTAAGAAACATTTTCATTTGTAAGGTTGTAGAATTTTGTGCTTCATCTAGAATAATAAATGCATTATCTAATGTTCTACCTCGCATAAAAGCCAACGGGGCAATTTCGATTACTCTATTTTCAACAAACTGAGTAAGTCTATCGGCAGGAATCATGTCGTCGAGTGCGTCATAAAGAGGACGTAAGTACGGATCAATTTTCTCTTTTAAGTCTCCTGGAAGAAAACCAAGGCTTTCTCCTGCTTCAACAGCAGGCCGGGTAAGAATAATTTTTTTAACCTCTTTGTTTTTTAATGCACGGACAGCTAGTGCAACCGCAGTATATGTTTTTCCGGTTCCTGCTGGTCCAATAGCAAAGACGACATCATTTTCTGCAACAGCATGAACAAGTACCTGTTGATTTTTGGTCTTCGCATAAATAATTTTTCCTTCGCGGCCATGTAATAGAACTGATTTTCCTGCAACAGATGTAGTTTGGAGTTGATATGGACTTTCCCCTTGAATTAGTTCTTCAACAGCTTGTAATGGCAAATCTTTGCTTTCACGTAGCATTTTTACCATTAATTCTATCTTTGACTTAACTTCCTGGGCAGACTTTTTTATACCGGTGATTCTAAGTTGAGTACCTCTGGAAGCTATGGTTGTTTCAGGATAAGCTTTTCTTAGTAAGTTTAATTTATTGTTATTCTCTCCGTAGAGAGCAATTGGGTCGACATTTTCTATTGTCAGTACAATTTCACTTTGTGACAAATGTGGAAATTTTTACTTTAAAGTATAATTGATTGAATTGATCTGCTACAAATGTAGTAGAATTGTCATAATTTTCAAATGCAATAACAATAAATAAATGAGCTTGGTTCAGCCAAAAAGAATTATTAGTCTAAGTTCAGATTTTGGAACAAAGGATTATAGAGTTGCTTCTATGAAGGCATCGATCTGCAGAAATAATCATAGAATTGAATTTATTGATGTTAGTCATGAGATAGAACCATTTGATTTAGTTGAAGCAGCTTTTTTGGTATCTAATGCCATCATTCATTTTCCTCCAGGAAGTATTCATATTGTTTGGGTATTTAATACTAGTATTGATGAAGGAATTATTTTGGCGCCATTTAAGGACCAATTTCTAATTATGCCAAATAATGGTTTATTGAGCTTAATATTGAACGAAGAACCCGCAGAAAAGATTTATAGGGTCAGTGATGATGCACTTGAGTACAAAGACAGAATCGCATTTGCAATTCATAGGATATTAGAAGAAGAAAATATTGATAATATGTTCGAGGAGATTATGAATCCAATTCGAAAGATTAGTGTTAAACCTGTTTATCAAAAAGAACGGATCCAAGCAAGAGTATTATATATAGATAGATACGGAAATTTAATTTTCAACATACATAAAGAACCCTTTCTTGAAATTTGTCAGGGAAGAATATTTTCATTTAATACGCAAATCCAGCAAGTAATATCAAATTTTATTATGGAGGATACTCTACGCGAAAATGGTAGTTTCTATGTTGGATTTACGGATTCGGGGTTTCTAAAATTGGCACTTTGTGGTGCAAATGCTGCAGAAACATTAGATATTCACAAAGGGGACACACTTCAAATAAGGTTTGAATGATCACCAGGATTGTAAAAATGAAATTTAAGGAAGAATTCAGAACTGAATTTATTTCAATGTTTAACGTTATTGAACCGGAAATAAAGAAGTTTGAAGGCTGTAAAGAATTAAAACTCTTAAAGGATCAAGGAGATGAAAATACATTATTTACCATCAGTACGTGGAAGGAATTAAACGATTTGGATAATTATAGAAAGTCAGATTTTTTTAAAGCAACTTGGAAGAAAACCAAAGCAATGTTTCAGGAAAAAGCAGAAGCTTGGAGTCTTCAATAAATTTAATTTAATGACGGATAAGCAGAAGAACATTCTTCATCCTACTGCAGAAATTGAATTTGCATTGGAGCTTGAAGAATTAAAAAAAAATGATCCTCACCCAAAACCAGAGCACTGGTTACTATCTCCATGGGCGGTTTTACAATATATTCTTGGAACAACATTGCCAGACGGTTTTATAATAAGCCCAAAATATTTTGGGCCTAAAAGAATTGTTGAAATAGCGATAGCAAGCCTTTTATCAGATCGTGCTTTATTATTAACAGGAATACCAGGCACCGCTAAGACCTGGTTAGCTGAGCATTTAACAGCAGCAATATCTGGAGATTCTACCATTCTTATTCAAGGTACAAATGGGACAAGTGAGGATCAGATGAAATATGGATGGAATTATGCCAGTTTAATCGCAAAAGGTCCTTCATATGAAGCACTCATTCCTTCTCCGATAATGACAGCAATGCTCAAAGGATCTATAGCAAGAATAGAAGAACTTAGTAGAATTCCATCAGAAACACAAGATGCACTACTTTCTATTCTTTCTGAAAAAGCAATAACAATACCAGAATTAAATCAACATATTCATGCTACTCGTGGCTTCAATATAATTGGAACATCGAACGATTTGGATAGAGGAATTTTTGAAATGTCATCCGCATTAAAACGAAGGTTTAATATATTAACAATGCCCTTACCTAAGTCGGTTGAGGATGAACTACAAATAGTGTCCTATAGAGTACAACAAATGGGTAGACAAATGGAGATTCCATTAAGTGCGTTAAAGGAAAAACAGATACTGAAGCTGGTAACTTTATTTAGAGAACTTAGAGACGGCAAAAGCCAAGATGGCAAGACAAAAATAAAAGCAACTAAAACGCAACTTAGTCCTGCTGTTGCCATAAGTCTTGTACATGAGGCAAGAATTTATTCGTATTATTTTGATGAGAACGAAATAAAAGCTGAGCATCTTGCTGAAGGACTAATTCAGTCTTTGAAGCAAGAAGATATTGAAGAAATAGCAATTCTTGAAGAATACAACGAGACAATTTTAAAGAAAAGAAACGATTATAAAGATTGGTATAAGGCAATTAAAGAGAAAATCTAAGTTTCTGAAACTGAATCATCGAATGCTTTATAAATGTAGCGATTTTTGTAATTGGATCGAATCATAAAACCAGCGAGTACACCATAACTAAAACCCCCAATATGTGCCCACCACGCAATTCCTGACGCTTCTTGCGCGACAGCATTTATGGACCCAACGCCTGCAATAAGTTGCTGAACAATCCATATTCCCAGGAAAAAAAAAGAAGGAACGTAAAAGACAGAAAAGAATAAAAGGAATAATACTTTAATTCTAGAAGCGGGAAACATTACCATATAGGCACCTAGTACAGAAGATATTGCACCACTTGCGCCAACCATTGGAATTTCACTAAATGGATTAAAAAAAATATGAACAATCGAAGCAATTAAACCACCCAATAAATAAAATAGAAGAAAATTAAAAGTACCAATCACCGCTTCAATATTGTCTGCAAAGACCCATAGGAACAACATATTACCAATGAGATGCATCCAACCACCGTGTATGAACATACAAGAAAATAGTGTATATAAGTCCTGACCATTAATTATTTCATCAGGAATCGCACCATAGTTATTTAAAAAGACAAGTTCAGAATCTTGACCTAAATTCAACTCGAAAAAAAATATTAATAAGTTTATTCCAATTATAGAATAAGATAAAAGTGGCTTATGTCCACCAGCAACTTGATCATCTCCGATTGGAAAAAACATAATAAGTGTATTTAAATAATTCCTTCTTTTAACAAATCATGAATGTGAATCATTCCAACATATTCTTTTTCTTTTAAAACAATAAGTTGAGAAATACTAAATTCCTGCATGAGGCGTAGTGCGGAAACAGCCATCTCTTCAAAGTCGATTGTTATAGGATTTGAATTGAGAATATGGAATGCAGTTATTTTACTGAAGTCTTCAACTTTTTCAAACAACCTTCTTATGTCACCATCAGTAATAATTCCTTTTAGGACATTCATTTCATCGATTACTGCCGTAGCTCCGACTCTTCCAGAACTGATGGAAAGAAGAACATTTTTTATACTGTCAGAAATCTGAACGACAGGTTTATCATGACGAATTGAAAAATCTGAAACCCTGAGATAAAGTTGTTTACCTAAAGAACCACCAGGGTGAAAGTTAGCAAAATCTTTTGGTGAAAAACCCCTTAGTGATAATAAGGTAACAGCAATAGCGTCACCCAATGCCATTTGAGCGGTTGTACTCGCTGTAGGAGCCAAATTATTAGGATCTGCCTCTTTGTTAATAGGTATCATCAAATGATAATCTGATTGTTTGGCAAGAAAACACTTAGAATTAGAACTCATTCCAATTATGCATAATCCACGGAATTTAAGAAGTGGAAGAAGAACCTTAATCTCTGGAGTTTCACCACTTTTGGATATACACAACACTGCATCCTCAGATTGGATCATTCCAAGATCCCCATGTATTGCATCTGCAGCGTGCATAAACAGGGAAGGTGTTCCTGTAGAATTCAAAGTTGCAACAATTTTTTGACCAACAATTGCACTTTTACCCATACCCGTTACAACCAATCTACCTTTCAGAGATAAGATAAAATTAACGGCTTCGACGAATTGAATATCAATACTACTTTTTAAGGCAACCAATGCGCTACATTCAACATCAATTGCATGAATTGCCGTTTGAATAATATGCTCTGGTTTTGCTAGCAAGGGGTAATTTATATTTATTCAACAACTAATCTTTAGAACCAATTCGATATAAAATCCAAGCCATTAAACCAAAAAATAACACGCCTAATAAATTATATCCACCCGCAGAAAAGAATTGTACCAAGTGTTCCTCAGCACTATACATACCAATCCACTTCGCAACATCATCTTTTACAGTAAGAAGGGCAACTATTACACCAGCTAATGCACCACCCGCAACAAGTCCCGTTGCAAACAAACTACCTTTTCCGAGTTCTGAGTCTTCTGCTTCTTTATTTTTTCGCTTTTTGCTCCAATCTACCAATCCTTTTATTCCACCACCAATAAAAATGGGTAATGTTGTAGAAAGAGGTAGGTATAATCCAACAGCAAATGATAAAGCTTTTACCTGACAAAGTTCCAAAACAATGGCAATAAAAACCCCGGACAAGACAAATACCCAATCTAAATTAAATGAAAGAAGACCTTTTATGAGTGTTGCCATTAAAGTAGCTTGAGGAGCAGCATATTTCTCACCAATTGCATGTTGAATGCCCATTGCGGTCATTTCTGAGCTGGGAGTATCCAGATATTTAACCGTAAAACCAATGACTATGGATGAAAAAATAGCACCAATAAACAAAGCTAATTGTTGGTATTTAGGTGTTGCCCCAACAATATAGCCGGTTTTTAAGTCTTGAGAAGTTGCACCAGCGTTAGCTGCAGCAATACAGATCATGCCTCCAATTACCAAAGCCATCGGCTCAAATACCTGTCCTGTCCAACCAACAGCGATAAAGACTAAAGAAGTTCCCATAATGGTGGCTATGGTCATTCCAGAAATCGGATTATTGCTTGAACCGATAATTCCGACAATTCTACTGGATACAGTAACGAAGAAAAATCCAAAAACAATTACAAGTACCCCTAATAATAATTTTGACAAAATGGAAGTTCCTGGGACCTGAGGGAGAATGCCCAAAAGAATAATTAAGGCTAAAGAACCAAATAAAACAACTTTAAAAGAAAGATCATTTTCTGTTCGAGAAACTCCATTCTCAGATTTTTCTTTCATACTACCCATGCTATCTTTAAAAGAAGATATAATGGTAGGAATCGTTTTCATGAGCGTTATAAAACCTCCTGCTGCAACTGCACCAGCGCCAATTTGACGGATATAAGCTCTGTAAACAGCTTCTGCAGTATTCGCAAAACTGTGATTAACCGGATCCCATCCAAATTTTGCATTGGCCTTGGTAATATCCAGTAAATTTAATTTTGAAAGTTGAGCAGCTATAATGTCTGGAGTTACAAGATATGATAATAAAGGAATAAGCCCAAAAGATGCTAAAATTCCGCCGGCAACTAAGACTCCGGCTATTCGTGGACCAATTATATATCCTACCCCTAAGTATTCCGGGGTAATTTCTCCCGCAACAACGGCCGAGGGAAAGAATTTGTTAAACTGTTCTGTACCCCAACGTGGAACTTCAGATATAATATGAAAGACTTTTTGAAAAACAGCATAAAGAAGCGAAAACCCTAATCCATAATAAGCTGTGCGAGCGAAGTCTCCACCTTTTTCACCTGCAATAAGTACTTGAGCACAAGCCGTACCTTCAGGATATGGTAAAGAATCGTGTTCTTTAACGATTAAACTTCTTCTTAGTGGAATCATCATTAACGTACCTAAAATTCCCCCAAATACTGCTAAGGTGAAGATGGTCCAGTACTGGAAATAATGATCGCCTACAGTCTTGTCTGATAAAAATAGAAAAGCAGGTAAAGTAAAAACAACACCAGCCGCAATTGATTCTCCAGCAGAACCAGCGGTTTGAATAATATTATTTTCAAGAATATTCGTTCCAAGGAGGCGTTTGCCTAACGAAATTGCCAAAACGGCAATTGGTATGGAAGCAGAAACAGTTAATCCAGCTTTTAAAGCTAAATATACCGTCGAAGCACCAAAAATTACACCAAAAATAATCCCAAGTAAGATTGCTTTAACGGTAAATTCAGGCATGCTGACATTCGGGTCAACATAAGGTTTAAATGTCTCGTTCTTCTGATTTATCATTGGATTTGTTTAATTAAAGTCTAAAGATAAACCAAAGAAGAAAATCAGCGAAAAAAGCTCAGATTTAAGCCCCCAGCAATTCTTTGACCATTATTGATACAGACTTGCCATCTGCCTTTCCAGCTAGTGTTTTGGTAGCGATTCCCATTACCTTTCCCATATCTTTTGAACCTGATGCACCGGTACTCGAAATAATTTCCTCAATTGTTTTTCTCAAGTCTTCATGACTTAATTGAGCTGGGAGATAACGGGAAATAACTTCAATTTCCTCTCTTTCAGTCTGGGCCAAATCTGCTCGGGCCTGTTTTTCATAAATTTCTAAGGACTCCTTTCTCTGTTTAAGAAGCTTTTGAATAATGGCAATTCCTCTTTCTTCAGATAGTTCTTGTCCACTTCCATCTGTATTGGCCAAAAGAATAGCAGCTTTTATAGCTCTAATTGCACGCAGACCTTTTTCGTCTTTTGCTTTCATGGCTTCTTTTAGATCATTATTGATTTTCTCTTGAAAATTCATACTTATTTTATTAGTAATTATCCAACACCTTATTGTAAAATTAGTTCTTTACTTAATTTTAAATATTCAAGAGAACTAATATCTTCAGGTCGCTGGTCAAAAAATTTATCTTCTAAAAATTCTCTTGAAATAACGCCTTTCAAATTATTTCGAAGTGTCTTTCGTCTAAATTGAAAACTTAGTTTAATAAAT
>WBZT01000487.1_pt1 | contig 32069 bp, 35 predicted proteins | sample 5204241 | NCBI WGS metagenome assembly WBZT01 (sample SAMN12344358, study PRJNA552823) | activated sludge metagenome | biome: Activated sludge suspended growth; feature: Nitrification reactor; material: Wastewater; isolation source: activated sludge from nitrification reactor of wastewater... | reverse complement strand
TTGGTCTTGCCTTCCTGGATGAAGCGCTTGGCGTACTCGCCGTTCTGGATGTTCTTCAGGGCCTGGCGCATGGCGGCGCGGGAGGTCTCGTTGATGACGGCGGGGCCGGTCACGTACTCGCCATACTCCGCGTTGTTGGAGATGGAGTAGTTCATGTTGGCGATACCGCCTTCGTAGATCAGGTCGACGATCAGCTTCAGCTCGTGCAGGCACTCGAAGTAGGCCATCTCGGGGGCGTAGCCGGCCTCGGTCAGGGTCTCGAAGCCCATCTTCACCAGTTCCACGGCGCCGCCGCACAGCACGGCCTGCTCGCCGAACAGGTCGGTCTCGGTCTCCTCGCGGAAGTTGGTCTCGATGACGCCGGCGCGGGCGCCGCCGTTGGCGGCCGCATAGGCCAGGGCGATGTCCTTGGCCTTGCCGGACTTGTCCTGATACACGGCGATCAGGGAGGGCACGCCGCCGCCGGCCAGGTAGGTGGAGCGCACGGTGTGGCCGGGGCCCTTGGGGGCGATCATGATCACGTCCAGGTCGGCGCGCGGCACGATCTGGTTGTAGTGGATGTTGAAGCCGTGGGCGAAGCAGAGGGTGGCGCCCTTCTTGATGTTGGGCTCGATCTCGCCGTGGTACACGCCGGGCTGCTGCTCGTCGGGCACCAGGATCATGACCACGTCGGCGTCTTTCACCGCGGCGCCCACTTCCTTCACGGTCAGGCCGGCGTTCTTGGCCTTGTTCCAGGACGCGCCGTCCTTGCGCAGGCCGACGGTGACCTTGACGCCGGAATCCTTCAGGTTGTTGGCGTGGGCGTGGCCCTGGGAACCGTAGCCGACGATGGCGACCTTCTTCTTCTTGATCAGGGAGAGGTCGCAATCTTTTTCGTAATAAACCTTCATGGTGTTCCTTTCATTTTCCGGGAATTGGGAATGGGAAACGAGGCATGCGGATTGGCGTGATTTTCACCCATTCCCCATTCCCCATCACCCATTGCTAGATTTTCATGATGCGGTCGCCGCGACCGATGCCCGAGGCGCCGGTGCGCACGGTTTCCAGGATGGCGGCGGGGTCGATGGCGGCCAGGAAGGCGTCCAGCTTGGTGCCCGGGCCGGTCAGCTCGATGGTGTAGGTCTTGTCGGACACGTCCAGGATGTGGCCGCGGAAGATGTCGCTCATGCGCTTCATCTCCTCGCGCATCTCGCCGGAGGCGCGCACTTTCACCAGCATGAGCTCCCGCTCGATGTGGCTGCCATCGGTAAGATCCTGCACCTTGACGATGTCGATCAGCTTGTTGAGCTGCTTGGTGATCTGCTCGATGACGTCGTCGGAGCCCCGGGTGACGATGGTCATGCGCGACAGGGTGGCATCCTCGGTGGGCGCCACGGTGAGGGACTCGATGTTGTAGCCGCGCGCCGAGAACAGCCCGGAAACCCGGGACAGGGCGCCGGCTTCGTTTTCCATCAGCAGGGAAATGATATGTCGCATGATCTTTCCCTTACACCAGGATCATCTCGGACAGGCCCTTGCCGGCGGGAATCATGGGGAACACGTTCTCGCGCGGGTCGGTGAGGAAATTCAGGAAGACCAGGCGGTCCTTGTGCTTGCCGAAGGCCTCGCGCAGGGCGGGTTCCACGTCCTCGGGCTTCTCGATGGTCATGCCCACATGGCCATAGGCCTCGGCCAATTTCACGAAATCCGGCAGGGAAGTCATATAGGACTCGGCGTAGCGCTCCTCGTAGAAGAACTCCTGCCACTGGCGCACCATGCCCAGGTAGCCGTTGTTGAGCAGGATGATCTTGAGGGGCAGGTTCCACTCCTTGCAGGTGGACAGTTCCTGGATATTCATCTGGATGCTGCCCTCGCCGGTAATGCAGGCCACCACCGCGTCGGGATGGGCCTTCTGCACCCCCATGGCCGCCGGCAGGCCGAAGCCCATGGTGCCCAGGCCGCCGGAGTTGATCCAGCGGCGCGGCTTGGCGAACTTGTAGTACTGGGCCGCCCACATCTGGTGCTGGCCCACGTCGGAGGTCACGTAGGCGTCGCCCTGGGTGACTTCATAAAGCTTTTCCACCACATACTGGGGCTTGATCACCGAACTCGACCGGTCGTACTTGAGGCAATCCTGGGACCGCCACAACTCGATCTGGGCCCACCATGCCTTGATGGCCTGCTGGTCGGGCTTCTCCTTGCCGGCCTTGATGAGCTTGATGATCTCGTCCAGCACCTGGCCGACCTCGCCGACGATGGGCACGTCCACCCGCACGCGCTTGGAAATGGAGGAAGGGTCCACGTCGATATGGATGATGCGATGGGCTTCCTTGGCGAAATGCTTGGGATTGCCCACCACCCGGTCGTCGAAGCGCGCGCCCACGGCCAGCAGCACGTCGCAGTGCTGCATGGCCATGTTGGCCTCGATGGTGCCATGCATGCCCAGCATGCCCAGGAACAGGGGATCGGGCGAGGGATAACCGCCCAGACCCATCAGGGTGTTGGTGACCGGATAGCCCAGCAGGCGGGCCAGTTCGGTGACCTGTTCCGCCGCGTTGCCAAGAACCACGCCGCCGCCGGTGTAGATCATCGGGCGCCTGGCCTCCAGCAGCATCTGGGCGGCCTTCTTGATCTGGCCCGCGTGGCCCTTGCTGGTGGGATTGTAGGAGCGCATCGACACGCTCCTGGGGTACTCGTATTCGCACTTGTGCTGGGTGACGTCCTTGGGCACGTCCACCACCACCGGACCAGGCCGACCCGTGGCGGCGATATAGAACGCCTTCTTGATGGTGGTGGCCAGCTCGCGCACATCCTTGACCAGGAAATTGTGCTTCACGCAGGGCCGGGTAATGCCCACGGTATCCACTTCCTGGAAGGCATCCTGGCCGATGGCCGCGGTGGGAACCTGGCCGGTGATCACCACCATGGGAATGGAATCCATGTAAGCGGTGGCGATACCCGTCACCGCGTTGGTGGCGCCGGGGCCGGATGTCACAATGGCCACGCCGACCTGGCCCGTACAGCGGGCGTAGGCGTCGGCCGCATGGACGGCCGCCTGCTCATGGCGCACCAGGATGTGCTCGAAATCCTTCTGCTTGTAGATTTCGTCATAGATGTTGAGTACCGCGCCGCCCGGGTACCCGAAGACGTGCTTGACCCCTTCGTCGCGCAAGCAGCGGACAACGATTTCCGCACCGGTCAGTTCCATGTCAGCCATGGCGAGAAATTCTTAATATTCTGAAAGTGTTCAACACTAGCGACTGCGCCGGATCCGGTCAAGTTGAAGCCGGCCGGAAAGCATGAACAAAAAGGGGTTTGGCGATCGCCAAACCCCTGGTTTCTGGTGGGTTGTCACAGATTCGAACTGTGGACCTACGGATTAAGAGTCCGCTGCTCTACCAACTGAGCTAACAACCCGGATTGGTGGGTCGGGCGAGACTCGAACTCGCGACCAACGGATTAAAAGTCCGCTGCTCTACCGACTGAGCTACCGACCCAAAAAAGGAGCGCGATTATTTCAGATGATCGGGGCTTTGGTCAAACCCCAAACACGTCAATAGGTGACTGTCTTGGGCTTGCCGGCAGAGGGTTTCGACTGGATTCCCGGCGCGGGTTTCGCGGGCGCGGTGGAGGACGATTGAGGTTTGCTGTAGGTCACTTCCTTGACGGGCGACACTTCCGTCTGCTCGGATTTTCCACCGGCGAGTTGCGTGTTCTTGGCCTTGTAGTCGTCCATGAAGGCAAGCACCTTGTTCATCCGCACCTGCCCCGGTATGAACATGACGATTTCGCCATCGGGATCGTATACGTAGGAAGTAGGATAGAAGTCCACCGGACCCACTTGCCGGAATGGGCTGTCGGGGTTGCGACGGGCACCGCCGGCCACGATGGCGTAGAAATCGATGTTGTGACGGTTTGCGGTGTCCTTGACCACGTTCGCATCCGGGCCGTAGTCGAGGCCCACGCCGATGACCACGAAATCCTTGCGCTTGTTCAACTGATTGAGGGTCGGCACCTCGACCCAGCACAGGGGGCACCAGGGCGCCCAGAAGTTCACCAAGACCCATTTACCCTTGAAATCGGAAAGCTTGAAGGACTTGCCGTTGACATCGGTAAATTCGAAGTTGATGGCCTTGGTCGACTCGGTGGAAGCATGTACTGGAACCGCCAGCAGCGCAGCCAAGCCGACCAGCAACCCACCCAGCAACTTGTGCATTCACATTCCTTTCCGTCTCGCGGCGCGGATCAATCCACGCTTGCATTATCGGCTTCGTGCCCAACCCCTTGAATAGGACATTCGGATCTTCGCGCATCATCAAATAATACTGGATTTTCATGGTGATCGCCGCGCCGGCCACGATCCCGAAAAAAACAATGAAGGAACTGATGGATAAAGTCGACACGCCGGTCACCGCCTGTCCGATGGTGCATCCCATGGCCGTGATGCCGCCGAAGCCCATGAGAACGGCGCCGATCAGATGCCGGAACATGTCCTGGGGGGAATTGAAGTACTCCCAGCGAAAACTGCGGTTGAACACGGAATAGAGGAAGGAACCCACGACCACGCCGAATACGCTGGCGACGCCGAAGGTGACATGCTTGTCGCGCCAGTAGGCCCAGAGGTCCATGGTGTAGGCCAGAGGGCCAACGAAAGTCATGGACTCGGCCAGGTGCGAGTCGGTACCCATATAGGTCAGTTCCATGGTTTCGGGGTTTTCTCCGAAGCCCAGATGGCCGGTGACATACCAGCCGGCGACCACCACGAAACCCACCACGATTCCGGCCATGATGTTGTCACGGCTCTCGCGGAATTCCTTGCTGGAGAAAACGAAGGCCAGCACGATCAGGCCAAGGACCACGCCCACCGCCAATTGGGAGATCTTGTCCGCCATCCCCAGCAGGCTGGGGAGAGTTTGCAAGCCATCGAGGTGGATGGTGAGGGGTTCCGCGCGCAACACGCCATCCACGAGATGGCGCAGGATGCCGTTCATGGTCACCAGCGCGGTGTATCCCAGGAACAGGAAGACCACCACCGATTTCAGGTTGCCGCCGCCCAATCGCACCAGGGTCCGCTGACCACATCCCCCCGCCAGGGTCATGCCCACCCCGAAGGTCAGACCGCCGACCAGAGCCGCGAACCAGTGCACCGTGCCACGCGTGTAATAGGTCTGCCCCATATCGAGATAGCCAATAAAGACGAGTGTATTGGTGCCCAGGATGGCGAGGCCGATTCCCAGCAGCCAGGCGCGCATGCGCCCCCAGTCGCCCATGTTGACCACATCCGACACCGCGCCCATGGTGCAGAAGCTGGTCTTGTTCGCCATGTAGCCGAAGATCAGGGCGAGAAAGAATCCCAGCCAGGCGACGACCAGGGCGGGGTTTTCCACGTGATTCATCGTTCAGTCTCCATAGGGGATGTCGTTGTTGGTGGGCTGGGATTATTCGTTGCCATCGTGGGACGCGCAATCCGTCGATTCATATAGCGCGTGGGGTCCGGGATGCCCGCCTGCTCGAAGCCCTGGCGGCGAAGCCGGCATGAATCGCAACGCCCGCAAGCGAGGCCGGATTCGCTGGCCTGGTAGCAGGACACGGTGAGGCCGTAATCCACGCCCAATCGAGCACCCATGCGGATGATGTCCGCCTTGGACAGATCGATCAGCGGCGCCTTGATGCGTATGGGATGCCCGTCCAGGGCGCGCTTGGTGGCCAGGTCCGCCAGGGCCTGGAAGGCTTCGACAAAGGCCGGACGACAATCCGGGTAACCGGAATAATCCAGGGCGTTCACGCCGATGTAGATGGCATCCGCATCCAGTACCTCGGCCCAGCCCAGGGCCAGGGCCAGCATGATGGTGTTGCGGGCCGGCACATAGGTGACCGGGATGCCCTGGGTGGGGCTTTCCGGTACCGCGATGCTGGCGTCGGTCAGGGCGGAACCACCATAAACACCCATGTCCAGACGCATGATGCGATGCGCCGTGGCGCCCAGTCTCGCCGCGACCCGCCGGGCGGCATCCAATTCCGCGTGATGGCGCTGGCCATAATCCAGGCTCAGGGCGTGGCATTCCAGACCCTCATCGCGGGCCACCGCCAGGACCGTGGCGGAGTCAAGCCCACCGGAGAGCAACACCACGGCGCGCCGGTTCATCGTCCGCGCGCCTCCCGCCAGAGCAGCTTGTGCAATTGCACCTGCATGCGCACGGGCAGGCCGTCCCGCAACACCCATTCCGCCAGCCGGGTCGGCTCCAGGCTGCCCCAGGCCGGCGAAAACAGGACGGGGCAACACGCCGGGATTGCGTATTTCGTCATTATCGCCCTGGCCCAAAGGTAATCCGGCTCGCCGGTCAGGACGAATTTCACCTCATCCCGGGGCGTCAGCAGCGCCAGGTTGGGCCAGTGGTTGCGTTCCGACTCTCCCGAGCCGGGGGTCTTCACGTCAACGATACGGGCAACGCGCCGGTCGACGACGGAGATATCCAGGGCGCCGCTGGTTTCCAGGGAAACGTCCATGCCCAGGTCGCACAAGGCGCCCAGCAAGTCCTGGCATGCCCTCTGGGCCAGCGGCTCGCCACCGGTGACCGTGACATGGCGGGTGGGATGGCTGCGCACCCGATCGACCACCTCGCCCAGGGAAAGCCATTCCCCGCCCTGGAACGCATAATCGGTATCGCAGTACCCGCAACGCAAAGGGCAGCCGGTGAGGCGGACGAATACCGTGGGAAGACCGACCCGACTGGCTTCTCCCTGCAGCGACAGGAAGATTTCCGTGACCCGCAGTCGGGATTCCGGCGAGGACATTACTTCAAGGTGGTGAGGAGTTTCTTGCCGCTCTCCGCCGCCTTGCTCTGGGGGTGCTTGTCGATGAGTTGTTCCAGGGTGGCGCGGGCAAGGTAGGGTTCATTCATCTGGATCTGCGCGCGGGCCATGGAGAGCATGGCATCCGGGGCCTTGGGACTGGTGGGGAAATCCTTCAGCAAACGCTGAAAGCTGGCCAGCGCGGCCTTCAGATCGGACATGCCGGCATGGGCGAAACCGGTCCAGTACCAGGCGTTGGCCGCCAGTTGGCCGTTCGGGTATTGCTTGAGGAATGCCTGGAACGCGGCCACGGCCTCCTTGTATTTCGCCACCTTCACCAGGGATTGGGCCGTTTCGTAGGCGCGCGCCTCGGACTCGCTGTCAATCGGCGCGGCGGGGGGCGTGGCGGAAACCAGGGCGGGGGCGACCTGCAGGCGGACGGCATCGGGAGGAGGCGCCAGGGGGCGGCTGGCCAGTTCCTTGACGCGCCCATCCAGATCCGCGAACAAATCGCGCGTGCGCTTGTCCGCGAGCTCCAATTTGTAGGCCTGCTCCTCCTGGCCACCGCGCAGACGGGCCACCTCGGCCTTGAGGGACTCCACCTGGTTGAGCAGGTTCAACAGGCCCTGGTTCTTGAGTTGTGATTCCAGGCGGGCGATGCGATCTTCCTGGGCGACGAGGGCCTTGCGCAGATCCGCAGCCTGGGCCAGAGCATCCTCGGCCGGCCCCGCCAGCGCGCGGCCAGAAGCGAACTGCCCGGCGATCACCAGGCCGACCAGCAAAAGGGGGAGAGAGAGACGCTGTTTCATTCGCCTTCGTACAGAATTTCCGTACGGCGGTTTTGCATCCAGGCCTCTTCGTCATGCCCTTCGGCCACCGGCTTTTCCTCGCCGAAGGAAACCGCCTCCAACTGCGCATCCGGCACGCCCAGCAGGCTGAGCGCCTTGTACACGCTCTCGGCGCGACGCTGGCCCAGGGCCAGGTTGTATTCCCGGCTCCCCCGCTCGTCGGCGTGGCCTTGGAGAATGACCTTGGCCGCCTTTTCCTTCAACAGGTATTTGGCGTGGGACTCCAGCAGGCTCCGGTACTCGTCGCGAATCGCGGCGCTGTCATAGTCGAACAGAATGCGGCGCTTGACGAGGGGGCTGGCGGGATTTTTCGGGTCCAGGATGACGGCATCGGCCGGTCCGGCGACGCCGGCCTGCCCCGGGGCGCCAGCCTGGCCGCCGGGCGCGTCGATCGGCTTGCCATCCGCTCCCTTGGCCCCAGCCTGGGATCCGTCGAGGGATTTGACCTGCGTATCGGGGGCCACCATGCCCTGGGTCTGCACCTTTCCCGCGGGCTTGGCGGCGAGCTTGGCGCCATCGGCTGCCTGGGCGGCCGCGGCCTTTTCAGCGGCGGCCGCCCCGGCGGCTTTCGCGTCCGCGGACTTCTTCGCATCCTTGCTCGCCAAGGCGCGGTCCTCGATGCTGGCGTCCTGGGTGGGGGTATCGGCGCATCCCGCCAGCAGGACTGCCAGCATGGCGGCAAAGGCTAGTTGTTTCATGAATGTTCCTCGTCTGAAGATTCTGGGTTATCGGGATTTGCCGCACGGTACCTGGCCGGGGCAAGGTCATCCCCCGGCCCGGCATCGGGGGCGACATTGTCCGGATGCGTGACCGGGAGCATCGCAGCCGCGCCCGGACTGGCTTGCGCGTCCGCGGCGGAGGCGCTCACAGCCAGGGCCAACAGGGAAAGCATCCATGCCACGCGTTTCATCAATCCCGCCTATCTCAATTCAAGCACATCAGGGTTCCCAGGCCGGTTCCCGCAAGTCGCCGCTTTGCGACAAGCGTTGACGTACCCTGCCATCCACACTCACGGTCGCCAGCACACCACGCCCGTTCACCAGGGTGGCATACAGAATCAGCCGCCCGTTGGACGCGAAACTGGGCGACTCGTCGAACACGGTATCGGTCAGCACCTGCATCTGTCCGTTGCCCAGATCCATCACGGCCACGTGGAAACGCCCATCGCGCCGATGCACGAAAGCCATGGTCTTGCCGTCGCGCGACAGCGCCGGTGAGACATTGTACCCGCCCTCGAAGGTGACGCGCTTCACCTCGCCGCCCGGCAGCGATGCCTTGTAGATCTGCGGCGTGCCGCCCCGGTCGGAAGTGAAGTACATCCAGCGCCCGTCGGGGCTGAACACCGGCTCGGTATCCAGCGCGCCACCCCGGGTGAAACGGGTGGCTTCTCCGGTCTCCAGGTTCAGGAAGTAGATCTGGGAAGTCTCGTCCTTGGACAGGGTGACGGCCAGCTTCTTGCCGTCGGGAAACCAGGCGGGCGCCGAGTTGGAGCCCCGGAAACGGGCCACGGCGCGGCGGCTGCCATCGGCCAGGTTCTGCACGTAGATCACCGGCTTCTTGTCCTCGAAGGAAACATAGGCGAGCTTCTGTCCATCCGGCGACCAGGCCGGGGATATCAGGGGTTCCGGGGAACCGGTGACGGTGATGGCGTTCTGGCTGTCGGCATCGGCCACCTGCAGCTCGTAACGGCCGGGGCGCTTGAGTATGTAGGCGATCCGTCCGGAATAGCTGCCCGGTTCGCCCAGCAACTGCTCATGGATCGCATCGGCGATCCTGTGGGACACGGCGCGCAAGCCCGCGGGCGTCGTGGTGTAGGACAGCGCGGTCAACTGGCTCTGGCGCACCGCGTCGAACAGCCAGAAACGAACCTCGACCTTGCCATTGGCCGCGGGCAGCACGTGGCCCATCACCACGGCATCGGCGCCGCGCCCCTTCCAGGTCGCGAGAGAAAGCGATTGGGGAGACGCCGGAGAAACCGCGCCCTGGCTCTCCACCATCTTGAAATAGCCGCTGCGGCCCAGGTCGCTGGTTATCACCGCGGCGGGGTCGGCGGCCTCCGGCGCGCCGATCTCGAAGGCCAGAACCGTCACCGGAATCATGTTGGCCGCGCCACCCACGATCTCGATGGTCATCGCCGCCATGGATAGCGGGCCGGATAATGCAAGATAGAGGGCGACGATCAGTCGGAAGATCATGGTCGGCTTGAAAACACAAGTTGGAAGGGATTTTATCAGCTTTGCTCAGGTGCCCCCGCCACCATCCTGAAACGGGCGGAATTTGAGGGTCAGGCCATCCCTGAATACCGCCGCCACATCCTTTTCCGCGGGGAGCGGCAACGGCGACGCCTTCAGAATGGCCCGTTCCACCTCGGAGTCATAGGCCGGTTGACCACTGCTGCTGACCAGCGTGACCCGGGCGACCTCGCCATTGGGCAACAGCGTCACCTGGAACACGGCTTCCGGATTGCCCGTCAGCTTGTGGGGCAGGCGCACATAGGACTGGATCTTGCTCTGGATGCGGTGCTTGAAGTCGACAATAAGCCGCGTCTGCCGGCCCACCCTGGCCCGCTCCCGATAGGCGCGCAACTGGGCGGCCTCGACGTCGAGCTCTTCCTGCATCTGCCTGGCCAGTTCCTGTTCCACCTGGCGCCGAGCCTGTTCGCGCCGCTCCCTTTCAGAGCGTTCCCTTTCCACGCGCGCATTTTCTTCCGCGCGCGCCTGTTCTTCCACGCGCGCCTTTTCCTCGGCCTGCCGTTTCTGCTCAAGCTGGCGCTTCAATTCCTCCAGCCTCGCCTCCTCCTGGCGCCTTGCCTCGTCAAGCCGGGCGATCTCCTGTTTTTTTTTCTCCGCCTTTTCCAGGGCGATATCCACCTTGCCGGGCTTTGCCTCCACCACGGGCGGGGGTTTGGGCGCGGGCAGCGGCTCCGGGTCAGGTTCCGGCGCCAGCGGGGGCTCCGGAGCGGAGGGGAGCGGCAACTCGGGCAGAGCGGCCCACAAATCGGCCTCGACGGGGAACTGGGGAGGATTTTTCCACGACACGCCGAACATGAGGGCGGCCAGGAACAGGCCATGAACCAGGAGCGCCAGGCCACCCGAGGAAAAATGCTGCAGTGGCCCGATCCTGGTCACGGCTGGGCAGGCTTGACCAGCAAACCGACGCGGCCCACGCCGAGGGACTGCAGGGTATCCATGACGCGCATCACCACTTCGTAGCGCACGTTCTTGTCGGCGGAAATCACCATGGGCCGGCCTGGCTGGGCCTTCATGCGGTCGCGCACCGCCGCCGCCAGCCCCCCCTCCGACACGCTTTCTCCCGCTTCGCCGCCCCCCCGGTCCCGCAGCAGCAGGCTGCCGTCGGCGCGCACCATGACTTCCAGGGGCGCGGCCGGCGCGGCGGCGGTTTTGCCCACGCTGGGCAATTCCACCTGGGTCGGATTGATGAACGGCGCGGTGACCATGAAGATCACCAGCAGCACCAGCATCACGTCGATGTAGGGCACGACGTTGATCTGGCTCACCGCCTTGCGGGTGCGGCGCGGGATCATGTCCGGGCCGCCTCCTGCTGCAGGACGTTGGAAAACTCCTCCATGAACACGTCGTGCCGGCTGGCCAGGCGATCCATGTCATGGGTGAAGCGGTTGTAGGCGATCACCGCCGGGATCGCGGCGAACAGGCCGATGGCGGTGGCGATCAATGCCTCGGCGATGCCCGGCGCCACCTGGGCCAGGGTGGCGTGGGCCACGTTCGACAGGCCCCGGAAGGCGTTCATGATGCCCCAGACGGTGCCGAACAGGCCCACGTAGGGCGAAACCGAGCCCACCGTGGCGAGAAAGGGCAGGTAGGATTCGATCTGGTCCATTTCCCGCTGGTAGGCGGCGCGCATGGCCCGGCGGGCGCTCTCCACCAGGGCCTGGGGCGCCACCGTCAACTGCCGCTTGCCGCGGAATTCCCGCAAGCCGGCCCGGAACACCTCCTCCAGGCTGCCACGGCGGCCCGCCTCGTCGATGCGCTTGACGATCACGGCATGGCCGCCGCCCCAGAATTCGCGCTCGAAGATCTCCGTCTGGCGCCATTCCTTGCGCAGCAGGAACCATTTCTCGAAGATCAGCCACCAGGACACCACGGAGGCGAACAGCAACAGCAACATGACGCCTTTCACCACCCAGCTGGCCTGGGCGATGAGGGCGATGAACGACATATCCTGGGTCAGGGCGATATCCATCAGATTCCCGTCTCGAAAGCGTGCAACACGAATTCCGGGATTCTAGCCGGACGGAATGCCAATCGATCCACGCAGGCCACCTTCACCATCCCCTCCAGCAGCACCTCATCCCCCCGCCGCACCCGCTGGATCATGGTCAGGCTGGCCCGGTTCACCCCCGCCAACTCGCAGTCCACGCCGAGCCGATCGTTGAAGCGGGCCGGGCGCAGGTAGTCCGCCTCCACCCGGCGCACCACGAACACCACACCCGCGTCCTCCGCCAGCCGATCCTGCTCCAGCCCCAGGGCGGACAACCACTCGGTGCGGGCACGCTCCAGGAATTTCAGGTAGTTGGCGTAATACACCACGCCGCCGGCATCGGTATCCTCCCAGTAGACCCGGACGGGCCAGGTGAAGCGGGGACGGGACAGGGTCGATTTCTCGCTCATGGCAGGAAATTAGGCAGTACCCCGGGCGAAATCGACCAACCGGGTTGGCCAACCTGGGCACCCTTGTTCATTCGAACAGTTCCGGCTCGCTCCCCGGCTGGATGAAGCCGAAGTGGCGCCAGGCCAGGGGCTGGGCCACCCGGCCGCGCGGGGTGCGGGCCAGGAAGCCCTGCTGGATGAGGTAGGGCTCCAGCACGTCCTCGATGGTGTCCGCCGCCTCGCCGATGGCCGCCGCCAGGTTTTCCAGGCCCACCGGCCCGCCGGCGAACTTCTCCAGCATGGCGGTGAGCAGCTTGCGGTCCATCACGTCCAGGCCGGCATGGTCCACTTCCAGCATCTTCAGGGCGGCGTCCGCCACCGTGGCGTCCACCTTGCCGCCCGCCTTGACCTCGGCGTAATCCCGTACCCGGCGCAACAGCCGGTTGGCGATGCGGGGCGTGCCCCGGGACCGGCGCGCGATCTCCACGGCGCCCTCCTCGCTGGTGTCCACCCCCAGCAGGCGCGCCGAACGGGCGACGATGGTGGCCAGTTCCTCCGGCGAGTAGAACTCCAGCCGGGCGACGATGCCGAAACGGTCGCGCAGGGGGTTGGTGAGCATGCCGGCGCGGGTGGTGGCGCCCACCAGGGTGAAGGGCGGCAGATCCAGCTTCACCGAGCGGGCCGCCGGCCCCTCGCCGATCATGATGTCGAGCTGGTAATCCTCCAGGGCCGGATAGAGGATTTCCTCCACCACCGGGCTCAGGCGATGGATCTCGTCGATGAACAGGACGTCGTTGGGTTCCAGGTTGGTGAGCAGGGCCGCCAGATCGCCGGCCCGCTCAAGCACCGGGCCGGAAGTCAGGCGCAGGTTGACCCCCATCTCCCGGGAAATGATGTGGGCCAGGGTGGTCTTGCCCAGGCCGGGGGGGCCGAACAGGAGCACGTGGTCCAGGGCCTCGCCCCGGTTCCTGGCCGCCTGGATGAAGATTTCCAGCTGCTCCCGGGCCCGGGCCTGGCCGATATACTCCGACAGGCGCTGGGGACGCAGGGCCCGTTCCATGGCTTCCTCTTCCCGGGAGGCTGGGGCGGCGGCGATAAGCCGGTCAGGAACTAGGCGGTCGGGTTCCAGCATTTATTTTTTCGCCAACAATTTCAGCGCCTGGCGGATGGATTCCTCCAGGCTCAGGCCTTCCGGCAACTGCTTGATGGTGGGCACGGCTTCCTTGTCGGAATAGCCCAGGGCCAGCAGGGCGTTGAGGGCGTCGGCGGCCACGCCGGCAGAGGTGGGGGCACCCCCCGGCCCCGCAGGCAGGGCATCGGCCAGCTTGCCCTTCAGTTCCAGCAGCAGGCGTTCCGCCGTCTTCTTGCCGATGCCCGGCACCCGGGTGAGGCGGCCCGCGTCCTGTAACGCCACGCACTGAGCCAGGTCGTCCACCGACAGGCCGGAGAGCACCGACAGGGCCAGCTTGGGCCCCACGCCGGAAATCCGTATCAGGGCGCGGAAGGCTTCCCGTTCCTTGTGGGTGAGGAAGCCGAACAACTGCTGGGCGTCCTCGCGCACCACGAAATGGGTGACCAGGCTGACCCGTTCGCCGCAGGCGGGCAGGTTGTAGAAACTGCTCATGGGCACGTCCACCTCGTAGCCGACGCCGGCCACGTCCACCACCACCTGGGGCGGCTGCTTTTCCAGCAGGATGCCGGTGAGGCGGCCGATCACGCCAGGTTCACCCAGGCCAGGACGGCCGACAGGATCACGGGCTGGATATGGGCGGCGGCGATGGTCATCTGCAGTGCTGGAACAAGCCGGGCCGGCTCATGGGCATGGGCGGAGAGTATCCGGCCGGCCCGCAAGGCGGGCAGCAGGGCCAGCAGGGATACCAGGGCCAGGGCCGGCAGGCGCTGGGCAGCCACCAGCCCGGCCAGTGCCAGGGCCGACAGGATCAGGATCAGCCAGTAGCCCCGCGCCGCCACGGCGGGCTCCAGACGCGCCACCCAATGGCGCTTGCCGGCCAGGATATCGGCGGCCCGGTCCGGGAACTGGTTGATGTAGAGGATGTTGGTGACCAGCAGGGCATAGGGCAGGCCCAGTAACCAGGGCTGGGTGGAGACCTCGCCGCGCTGGACGAAATCCGCGCCGGCGACGATGAGCAGGAAGCCGGCCGCCACGCACAGTTCGCCCAGGCCCCGGCTGTTCAGTTTCAGGGGCGGCGCCGAATAGGCCCAGCCGATCAGCAGGCCGCCCAGCCCGATCCAGAACAGGCCCGCGCCCCGGGTCTCGATCAGCCACAGCCCGCCGGCGATCACGCCGCCGAACAGGACCAGGGCCCAGGCCAGCATCTGGCGCGGCGACATCACCCCGTTCTGGATGAAGCGGGAGCCGCCGGTGAAGGGGAACAGCCGATCCACGTTGACGGCGTCGGTGCCGTTCAGGTGGTCGTAGTAGTCGTTGAACACGTTGACCCCGGCCTGGGTGGCCACGGCCAGCAGCACGGTGAGCAGGGCCAGGGGCCAGGAGAAGGCGGCGTCCAGGGCGGTGGCGAAGCCCAGCAGGCAACCCGCCAGGGCGATGGTCAGGAAAGCCGGCCGGGTGGCCAGCAGGTAACGCCTGACCGGGTTGGTCAGGGTCGCCGGCGTGGGCTCCAGGGGGGAAGCGGCGACCTTGCTCACGGGACGACCCTCCTGTCGCGGGGCGACCTCCTCCCCGGGGGAGGAGGAGCGCCCCCTTCGGACGACCGGGCGCAGGCGCTCATAGCATCCTCCCGGCCCGGCGCCGGCGCGTCGCGGTCGTCAGTCCGCCCAGGCCCATGCCGCCGTGGGCATGACAAATGGCGCAGGCCAGGGCATCGGCCGAGTCCGGACGGGGTTCCGCCGGCAGGTTCAAGAGTCGTTTCACCATGTGCATCACCTGTTGCTTGTCCGCGTGGCCGTTGCCCACCACCGCCTGCTTGACCTGCAAGGCCGTGTACTCGAACACCGGCTGGCTGGCGCTGGTCAGGGCGGCGATGGCCGCGCCCCGGGCCTGGCCCAGCAGCAGGGTCGACTGGGGATTGACGTTGACGAACACCTTCTCGATGGCCGAGGCATCCGGCCGAAACTGATCGAGCACTTCCATCACACCGTCGAAGATGATCCTGATCCGCGCCGGCAGTTCCCCGGTTTCGGTGCGCACCACGCCGCTGGCCACGTAGGTCAGGTTCTGGCCGTCCTTGTCGATGACACCGTAGCCGGTGACGCGCAGGCCGGGGTCCAGGCCGAGGAGTCTCACTCCGGAAGGATCGCCGAGGTATAGACATCCTGGACGTCGTCCAGGTCGTCCAGCATGTCCAGCATCTTCTGGAATTTCACCGCGTCGTCGCCGGTGACGTCCGTCTCGTTCAGGGCCTTCATCGTGATCTCGGCCACCACGGGCTTGAAACCGGCCCTTTCCAGGGCCTCCTTGACGGCGGCCAGGTCGCCGGTCGGCGCGGTAAGAACCTCGATGGAGCCGTCGTCGTTACCGATCACGTCCTCGGCACCCGCTTCGAGCGCCACTTCCATGACCTGGTCCTCGTCGGCGCCCGGCTCCAGCACGATCTGGCCGCAGTGCTTGAACTGGAAGGCCACGCAGCCGTCGGTGCCCATGTTGCCACCGTGCTTGGACATGGCGTGGCGCACGTCGGCCACGGTGCGCACCCGGTTGTCGGTCAGGCAATCGACGATCACCGCGGCGCCGCCGGGGCCGTAGCCCTCGTAGCGGATTTCCTCGTAGTTGACGCCTTCCAGTTCGCCGGTGCCCTTCTTGACGGCCCGGTCGATGTTGTCGTTGGGCATGTTCTCCGACTTGGCCTTGTCGATGGCCAGGCGCAGGCGCGGGTTGAAACCGGGGTCGCCCCCGCCCATCTTGGCCGCCACGGTGATTTCCTTGGCGTACCTGGAAAATATCTTGCCCCGCTTCTCATCCTGGCGCCCCTTGCGGTGCTGGATGTTCGCCCATTTGCTGTGTCCTGCCATGATCGATACCCGCTGCGAAAAATAAGCGGATTTTACACCGGGACGAGGGGCATGCCGGCTCGGGAACGCATTCCTCCCTTGCCGGCATCAAGCCTGCACGGCCTGCCTGAACGCTGGCGCCGGCCCGGCGCCAGGCCGGGGACGAAATCCCGGCCGGACGCGGATCCGATGCACGGGACCGTGCGTCGACGCGGCATTACGGCATGGCGAAGTTCAGGCTAAGCTGGAAGCGTGAGGGTGGCGCGGGTGTGTCGATGTGTGCAACAGTAAGTCGCCCCGCCCCTTCTCCCGAACTTCTTTGCGAGCGGGGGGGTGGCGCTTCTCCTTGCGGGGAGGACGGGGCCCTGCTTGGATGACGAGGGGAATTGACCCTTCCTGAATAAAACCGGGTAACTGGCGTTGTGTCGCGGAATCGATGACCTCAAGGAGGCAGGCATGAGCAAGCGTGATGAATATGTCGAACAACTGAAGCAGAATCTGGACCAGTGGAACAGCGAGATCGCCAAGTGGGAAGCCAAGGCGAAGGTGACCAAGACCGACCTTCGCATCGATTACGAGATGCAGCTTAAGCGCTGCGCAAGCATCGCGAGGAAGCCACGGCGAAGCTCAAGGAGTTGCAGGCCAGCGGCGAGGAAGCCTGGAACGACCTGGTGGCGGGCGCCGACGCCGCCTGGGCGACCATGCGCGAGGCCTTCGACAAGGCCACCGCCCACTTCCACAAATAATTTTCACCGGCGAGGGAACGGCGCGGGCCCCGGCGCCTGGCGCCCCCTCCCGAGAGGGATCGTCAATGGCTATTCCGTGGATGGTCTTGCTCAGGAACGTGCCCTGGACCGAGGTCATCAGAAACGCGCCGAAGGTGGCGGAGGGGGCGAAGAAACTCTGGGACACCGTGGGCGGCAAGACACCGCGGCGACCATCTCCCGATGGCAGGATGGAGGCGACGACATCATCCGAGCCTCTGTCGTCCGAGCCCCCGCCGACCGATTCCCTGTCACCCGATTCCCGGACCATCGCCGAACTGCGAGCGCGTCTCGCCACCCTGGAGACCACCGCCGCCAACCTGCACGATCAAATGCTCGCTTCGTCCGAGTTGATCAAGACGCTGGCGGAGCAGAACGCCCAACTGATCGCGCGGATCGAGGCGCACCGCGTTCGCGTGATGGGGCTGGCGGGCGCCCTGGGCATATTGGGCATCATCGCCGTTCTGGGCCTGGTCCTGGCGCTGATCCGCTGATTTCGCGCCCGCGGGCCTCCCGCTCCCTCGCGCTCAGCGCAACCGCCGCGCCATCCCCAGCAACTCCCCGATCAGTCCCCGCATCCGTTCCGCCATGGCCGCATCGCGCAAATCGCCGGCTTCATCGAAGGCCTGATGCGCCGCCGTCACCGATACCTGGCCGGGCAGCACGATCACGCGCAATTCCGTCAGCACGTCGCGCAGGTGGCGCAGGCCGCGCATGCCGCCCAGGGCGCCGGGGGAGGCGCTCATGAGCGCCGCCGCCTTGCCCTGGAAGGGCACGTAGCCGCTCTGTTCCGGCAAGGGGCGGGACACCCAGTCGAGGGTGTTCTTGAGCAGGGGCGGGATGGAACTGTTGTATTCCGGCGAGACGATCAGCAGGCCGGCGTGGGCGATGAACAGCTCCTTCAGCCGGCGGGCGTGGGCGGGCGGGCCCTCGGCGGCCTCCAGATCGCCGCTGTAGAGCGGAAGAGGGTAGTCGGCCAGTTCCAGCAGGGTGGCCTGTCCGCCCGCCGCGTCGACGGCGCCGGACGCCAGGCTCGCCAGCTTGCGGTTGAGGGAATCGCGCCGGTTGCTGCCGGCGAAGACCAGAATGGGAACGCGCATGTCATCTCCTAGAAACCGTCGGACATGGCTTATAGCGCGAAACCTGGAATCCCGTCCTGGCCGAAATCGTGTCGAACCACACTGTTGTCGAGCATGACAGCCTCATAGAATGCCGAAACTTACCCGGAGGACGTGCCATGACCCAGCCCCTGCTCATCGCCAAGAACGACACCATGGAACTCAACCTGCTGCCGCAAATGGCCAACCGCCATGGCTTGATCACCGGCGCCACCGGCACCGGCAAGACGGTGACCCTGCAGACCCTGGCGGAGCACTTCTCGGCCATCGGCGTGCCCTGCTTCATGTCCGACGTGAAGGGCGACCTGTCCGGCATTTCCCAGCCCGGCGGCGGCAATCCCAAGGTGATGGAGCGGGTGACCAAACTGGGCCTGGCGGACCACGCCTACCAGGGCTACCCGGTCACGTTCTGGGATGCCTTCGGCGAACTCGGCCACCCGGTGCGGGCCACCATCTCCGACATGGGCCCCCTGCTCCTCGCCCGCATGCTGGAACTCAACGAGACCCAGGCCGGCGTGCTCAACCTGGTATTCAAGGTGGCCGACGATGCTGGCCTGCTGCTGCTGGACCTGAAGGATCTGCGCGCCATGCTCCAGTTCGTCGGTGACAACGCCAAGCAGTTCACCACCGAGTACGGCAACATCTCGGCCGCCAGCGTCGGCGCCATCCAGCGCGGCCTGCTGACCCTGGAAAGCCAGGGCGGGGAAAAGATCTTCGGCGAGCCCATGCTGAACATCGCCGACCTGATGCAATCCGAGCGGGGCAGGGGCGTCATCAACATCCTGGCCGCCGACAAGCTCATGCAGGCGCCGAAGATGTACGCCACCCTGCTGCTGTGGCTGTTGTCGGAACTGTTCGAGAACCTGCCCGAGGCGGGCGACCTGGACAAGCCCAAGCTGGTGTTCTTCTTCGACGAGGCCCATCTGCTGTTCGCCGACGCGCCCGACGCCCTGGTGGACAAGATCGAGCAGGTGGTGCGCCTGATCCGCTCCAAGGGCGTGGGGGTCTACTTCGTCACCCAGAACCCGGCGGACGTGCCGGACAAGGTGCTGGGCCAGCTCGGCAACCGGGTGCAGCACGCCCTGCGCGCCTTCTCCGCCCGGGACCAGAAGGCGGTGCGCGCCGCCGCCGAAACCATGCGCGACAACGCCAATCTGGACGAGGAAACCGCCATCACCGAACTGGGCGTGGGCGAGGCCCTGGTCTCCTTCCTGGACGAGAAAGGCCGACCCGGCATCGTCGAACGCGCCTTCATCGTGCCGCCCCGGGGCCAGATCGGCCCGGTCGATGCGGCCAAGCGCCAGCAACTGATGCAGACCTCCCTGGTGGCCGGCGTTTACGAACGGGCGGTGGATCGGGAATCCGCCTACGAAACCCTCAAGGCCCGCGCCGAGCAGGTCCAGGCCCAGAACGAACAGGCCCAGGCCGAGGCCGCCGCCCGCAAGGCCGAGGCGGAAGCGCCGGCCGGCGGCGGCGGGCTGGGGGGTGTATTGGGCGATCTGCTGGGTGGCGCCGCGGGCGCCGGCGGCCGCCGCCGGGAAGGCATGGTGGAAGCCCTGGCCAAGAGCGCCGCCCGTTCCGTGGGCAGCCAGGTGGGCCGCGCCATCATCCGCGGCGTGCTGGGCTCCCTGCTGGGCGGCAAGCGATGAGCGAGGACAAGATCGTTCTCGACGCGGCGCACTTCGACAGCAAGGCCCGCCAGTGGGACGAGAACCCGGTATTCCGGGAGCGGGCCGAGAAGATCGCCAAGGGCATCCGCGCCGCCGTGCCCCTGTCCAGGTCCATGTCCGCCCTGGACTATGGCAGCGGTTCCGGCCTGCTGAGCTTCCCCCTCAAGGACGAACTGGGCCACATCACCCTCAAGGACACCTCCGCCGGCATGCTGGCCGTGGCCGAGGAGAAGATCGCCGCCCTGGACGTGGCCAACATGAGCACCCGGCAAACGGACCTGACCGCCGAGCTTCTTCCGGACGAGCGCTACGACCTGATCTACTCGTCCATGACCCTGCACCACATCCCGGACACGGACGCCATCCTCAAGACCTTCCACCACCTGCTGAACCCCGGCGGCTGGCTGTGCATCGCCGACCTGGACCGGGAGGACGGCTCCTTCCACGGCATCGAGGTGGACGTGCACCACGGCTTCGCGCGGAAGGATCTGGCGGAGAAGGTACTGCGGGCGGGGTACGGGGCGCCCCACTTCGACACGGTGTTCGAGATCGTCAAGGAAACGGAAAACGGGACCCGGTCTTATCCGGTGTTTCTCATGGTGGCGCGCCGCGCCGGCTGATCACAGCCTGGAGCCGCGCTCGACGATGATGCCCAGTTCCTTGACCCCGCGCAGGATGGCCAGCTTGCGCACCGCCACCCGGACCCAGGGCGCGCCGAATTCGTTGCGCACGATGTCGGCGATGATTTCCCCCAGGGTTTCCACCAGCCGGATCTCCCGGCCGGCCACCACCTCCCGGATGCGGGCGGCCACTTCGCCATAGTGGATGGTGTCGGCGATCTGGTCGGTATGGCCGGCCTTGTGGTCGTAGAGGCCGATCTCCAGGTCGATCATCACTGGCTGGGGCGCTTTGCGCTCCCATTCGTACAGCCCGATAATCATCTCCAGGCGAAAATCCCGCAGAAACAAGATATCCATCACGCTCCGTCCGTTGCCAACCAGCCCGGTGAAAAGGTCGCAGATTGTACGCAAACGCACCGCACAAATGATCCATGCCAGCCACTGAACTCACCCTGACCCTGGTCGCCGCCTACCTGATGGGCTCGGTGTCCTTCGCCATCCTGGTGGCGAAGGCCTATGGCCTGCCCGACCCCCGCAGCCACGGTTCCGGCAATCCCGGCGCCACCAACATGCTGCGCACCGGCAGGAAATCCGCCGCCGCCCTGACCCTGATCGGCGATGCCCTCAAGGGCTATGTGGCGGTGATCCTGGCCCAGTGGGCGACCACCGCCTACGGCCTGCCAGCCTACGTACCCTATCTCGCCGCCCTGGCGGCCTTCCTGGGCCACCTGTTCCCGGTGTTCTTCGGCTTCAAGGGCGGCAAGGGCGTGGCCACGGCCCTGGGCGTGCTGCTGGCCCTGGACCTCCGCCTGGGGGGCCTGGCGGTGCTCACCTGGATCGTCGTGTTCGCCATCACCCGGGTCTCCTCCCTGTCCGCCCTGGTGGCGGCCACCCTGGCGCCGGTCTATGGTTACTACTTGCTGGGGCAGGGACCGGAGGCGAAACTCCCGGTCGGCCTCCTCGCCGTCCTGTCCCTGCTGGTGCTGGCGCGTCATCACAGCAACATCCGCAAGCTGTTGTCCGGCGAAGAGAGCGCCTTCAAGAAACGCTGAATGTTCGAAAAAACCATCGACTACGCCCGCGAAAGCCTGATCGCCGCCTCCGAGGCGGCGGTGGACCGGGCCGGCGATCGCCTGGGCCAGGTGGTGGACAACGCCAGCCAGGCCATCGACGAGAAACTGGACAAGATTTCCCAGGAACTGCACAGCCAGCGCAGCATGACCAAGGACGACGTGCGCGACATGGTGGACTACGCCGCCGAGCGCCTCACCGTGGTGCTGGACGAGCGCATCGCCGTCATGCGCCGGGAAATCACCGGGCTGGTGGAGGAAAAGACCGAATACTTCAAGGCCGAGATCGACGCCTTCTTCATCAAGCGCCAACAGGACCTGGCCCGGGAACGGCGCCGGCTGCTGCTCAACATCGTGCTGGCCACCTGCGCCGCCCTCGGCGTGGGCGCCGTCTCCCTGTTCTACAAGGGCATGCGGGAATGGGACCTGCTCACCGTGTTCCGCGTGGTGCTGGCTTCCCTGGCCGGCGGCTACGCCGTCTGGCTGGTGCTTTCCCTGCTGCGGGGCTGGCTGCGCATGACCGAACACAGGAAGGATCTGGTGTTCGTGGCCGCCCGCTACTGGGGCTGGCTGCGCCCCGCCAGCATCTTTTCTTCCCTGGTGGTGCTGGCCATCCTGGCCATCCTGTCCCTGGCGCTGATGTTCCCCAACGAGGCGCTGGAACTCATCGGCCAGCCCATCCTCAAGCCGGCGGGCTGAGCCCGGCCCGGCCGGGGTCGGCCCGCTCAAGTTCGGCCAACTCCCACCTGGGCCGGATGCCGAAACGGCCATCCGCGGCGGGCAGTCCCTGGCCGAGCCGCATGCCGCCGGCGAAGGCGATCATGGCGCCATTGTCCGTGCACAGGTCCAGGGGCGGATAGAACACGAGGCAATGCCGTTGCGCCATCTCGACATCGAGGCGGGCACGCAAGGCCCGGTTGGCGCCGACCCCGCCCGCCACCACCAGCCGCTTGAGACCGGTCTGTTTCAGCGCGGCCAGGCATTTCCCCGCCAGCACGTCCACCACGGCGGCCTGGAAACCCGCGGCGATGTCGGCCTTCTCGGCCAGGCCTTCCTTCTTCACCAGGGTCAGCACGGCGGTTTTCAGGCCGGAGAAGCTGAATTCCAGGTCGCCGGAATTCAGCATGGGGCGGGGCAGCTTGAAACGGTAGGGATGCCCGCCATCGGCCAGCTTCGACAAGGCCGGTCCGCCGGGATAGCCCAGGCCCAGCAGTTGGGCGGTCTTGTCGAAGGCCTCGCCGGCGGCATCGTCCGCGGTTTCGCCCAGGAGTTCGTAGCGGCCGACCCCGTCCACCCGCATGAGCTGGGTATGGCCGCCGGACACCAGCAGGGCGACGAAGGGAAATTCCGGCCGGGGAGCGGCCAGCAGGGGGGAGAGCAGGTGGCCCTCCAGATGATGCACGCCGATGGCGGGAATACGCAGGGCCGCCGCCAGGGCGTTGGCGAAACCGGCGCCCACGAGCAGGGCGCCGGCCAGTCCCGGCCCCCGGGTATAGGCGATGGCATCCAAGTCGGCCAGGCCCAGCCCCGCCTGCTTCAGGACCGCCCGGGTCAGGGGGATCACCCGGCGGATGTGATCCCGGGACGCCAGTTCCGGCACCACGCCGCCGTATTCGGCGTGCATGGCCACCTGGGAATGGACCCCGTGGGCCAGCAGGCCAGCCTCGGTATCGAACACGGCCAGGCCGGTTTCATCGCAGGAGGATTCAACGCCAAGGATTCTCATGGGCTCGCGACGGGCCTGTCCGGGCAGGCTTTCGGATAAAGGACGAATTGTATTGATACGCGGACCGGTCCCGGTATAGAATCCGCCACCTTTTTTGAGTCCCCCCCACTTTCACAGGTAGCAGGAACGAGACATGCCCAGCGTTCGAGTCAAGGAAAACGAGCCGTTTGAAGTCGCCATGCGCCGCTTCAAGCGCACCATCGAGAAAACCGGTCTGTTGACCGAACTGCGCGCTCGCGAGTTCTACGAGAAGCCCACCCAGGAACGCAAGCGCAAGCTGGCCGCCGCCGTGAAGCGCCATCACAAGCGCCTGCGCAGCCAGACCCTGCCGCCCAAGATGTACTGATCGGCGCTTTTGCCGGTTATGCCACGGGCCTGTTCGACAGGCCCGTTTGCATTTCAGCCGCTCCTTCAGCCCCCAACCCTTCTTCCGGAATCGCCATGACGCTCAAGGAACGCATCACCGAGGACATGAAAGCCGCCATGCGCGCCAGGGAAAGCGCCCGCCTGTCCGCCATCCGCCTGCTGCTGGCCGCCATGAAGCAGAAGGAGGTGGACGAGCGCATCGAACTGGACGACGCGGCCGTCACCGCCATCATCGAAAAGCTGCTCAAGCAGCGCAAGGATTCCGCCGCCCAGTACGAGGCCGCCAACCGGATCGACCTGGCCGACCAGGAAAAATTCGAGATCGGCGTGCTCACGGCCTACATGCCCCAGCCCTTCTCCGCCGAGGAAGTCGCCGCCCTGGTCAAGCAGGCTGTGGCGGAGACCGGCGCCGCCGGGGCCAAGGACATGGGCAAGGTCATGGCCTGGCTGAAGCCGAAACTGGCCGGCAGGGCCGACATGACCGGCGTTTCCGGCCTGGTGAAGGCCGCCCTGAACTGATCCAGCGTCTAGAATCCTGGGCATGATCCCCCAGGATTTCATCCAGCAGCTCCTCGACCGCACCGACATCGTCGCGGTCGTCGAGCGCTACGTTCCCCTCAGGAAGGCCGGCGCAAACTACCAGTCGCGCTGCCCGTTCCACAGCGAAAAAACCCCCTCCTTCTCGGTCAGCCCCACCAAGCAGTTCTATCACTGCTTCGGCTGCGGCGCCCACGGCACGGCCATCACCTTCCTGATGGAACACGCCGGCTACAGCTTCGTCGAGGCGGTGAAGGAGCTGGCCGGACAGGTGGGCCTGCAAGTTCCCGACGATGGCGCCAGGCGGGCGCCCGAGGAGGAAAGCCGGCGCGACCAGCTTTATGAGCGCATGGAAGTGGCCGGACGCCATTTCCGCCAGGCCCTGAAAACCGCCGAGACCGCCATCGCCTACCTGAAGCAGCGCGGCGTCACCGGCGAGACCGCCGCCCGCTTCGCCCTGGGCTATGCCGCCGACGACTGGCAGCCGCTTGCCGCCGCCTTCGCCGACTATCAGGACCCCCTGCTGGTGGAGGCCGGCCTGGTCATCGCCAGCGAGGGCAAGCGCTACGACCGCTTCCGCGACCGGATCATGTTCCCCATCCGCAACGAGCGGGGCCGGGTCATCGCCTTCGGCGGCCGGGTCATGGGCAAGGGCGAGCCGAAATACCTCAACTCGCCGGAGACCCCCCTGTTCCACAAGGGCCGCGAGCTCTACGGCCTGCACGAGCACCGCCGCGCCATCCAGGGCGAGAACCGGGTGCTGGTGGTGGAGGGCTACATGGACGTGGTGATGCTGGACCAATACGGGGTCCAGAGCGCCGTCGCCACCCTGGGCACCGCCATCACGCCGGACCACGTCACCCGCCTGCTGCGCCTGGCGGACGAGGTGATCTTCGCCTTCGACGGCGACAACGCCGGCCGCAAGGCCGCCTGGCGCGCCCTGGAAAACAGCCTGCCCCAGGCCCGGGACGGCAAGCTGCTCTCCTTCCTGTTCCTGCCCGAGGGGGAGGATCCGGACAGTTTCGTCCAGGCCCGGGGCGCCGAGGCCTTCCGCAAGCTGTGCGATAACGCCACACCCTTGTCGGACTTCCTGTTCTCCGAACTCTCCACCCAGACCGACCTATCCTCCCAGGAAGGCAAGGTGCGCCTGGCCACCCTGGCCAAGCCCCATCTCGCCAAGCTGACCCAGGCGCCCATGCTGGCGCGGGCCCTGCACCAGCGCCTGGGCGCCCTCACCGGGCTGGAAGCGCCCCGGCCCGCCCGCGACGGCCGGCGACACAAATCGAATGAACCATCGGACAGACAAGCCGGCTTCCAGGCGCGCCGGCCCCAGGGGCGAAGCGCGGTCCAGCCCTCGGCCTGGCGCATCGTCCTGCAAGCCGTGCTGCACGACCCCGCCCGGGCGGGCGCGCTGCCCGAACTGCCCGAAAGCGCCCAGGCCGAGGCGGAAGCCCTGCGCGCCCTGGTGAGCCTGGCCCGGGAGCATCCTGAAATGCGGGCGCGGGATATCGTCGAACATTTTCGCGGCCGCCCCGAACAGGCCGTGCTGGAACCCGCCGCCGCCGAGTTGCTGAAACTGGGGGATGACTATGATGTGGAAGCGGATTTCCAGGGCGCCCTGGGGGCGCTCCTCGCCCAGGCCGGCCGCGCGGCCGTCAAGACCCTGTCCGACCGCCGGCCCAGCGAACTGACCCCGGAGGAAAAAGCCCGCCTGCTCGCCTCCCTGAAAACCCGGAAACCTAGTTAGGCCGGACCGGTCGAAGCAGGCAGACTCGCGCTTGGGGGAAGTAGGCAAGTTCATGTATAATATTGCGTTTTTCCGCAGTTATCTCACGGGGATATTCCAGTAATGGCGACCAAGACTCCACGGCAGACCGCCCCCGCCGAAAAGGAAGCGATCAAGTCTCCCGGCAGGCCGGCAGGCAAGAAAAAAGACGCGGCCACCAAGGCGGCGCTGCTCGCCCAGGCGGTCAATCAGCAGGACAGCAAGGCCGATGTGGAGGCCCGCCGCACCCGCCTGAAAAACCTGATCATGCTCGGCAAGGAGCGGGGCTACCTGACCTATGCCGAGGTGAACGACCATCTCCCGGACGAGATGCTGGACGCCGAGCAGATCGAAAGCGTCATCAGCATGATCAACGACATGGGCATCCAGGTCTTCGACCAGGCCCCCGCCGCCGAAGAACTGCTCATGTCCGAGACCCCCGCTCCGGTGGCCGACGAGGACGCCGCCGAGGAAGCCGAGGCCGCCCTGTCCAGCGTGGACGCCGAATTCGGCCGCACCACCGACCCGGTGCGCATGTACATGCGCGAGATGGGCACCAAGGACCTGCTCACCCGCGAGGGCGAGATCGAGATCGCCAAGCGCATCGAGGAAGGCCTGAAGCACATGGTGCAGGCCATCTCCGCCTGCCCCCTCACCATCGTCCAGATCCTGGAACTGGTGGACAAGGTCGAGAAGGACGAGCTCAAGATCGACGATCTGGTGGACGGCCTCATGGACAGTTCCGGCGAGGACATCGTCGTCGAGACCGCCACCGAGGACGTGGAAGCCGCCGAGGAAGAGGAGGGCGACGACGAGGCGGCGAGCGCCGCCATCACCGCGGCCAATCTGGCCCAGCTCAGGATCGACGCCCTGGAGCGCTTCGCCGCCATCCGCAAGTGCCATGACAAGATGAAGCCCGCCCTGGCGCGGCACGGCTTCGCCAGCAAGCAGTATCAGAAGCTGCTGGACGATGTCTCCGCCATGCTGCTCGGCATCCGCTTCACCGCCCGCCAGGTGGATGCCCTGTGCGAAACCGTGCGCTCCATCGTCGAGGAAGTCCGCAGCCACGAGCGCGCCATCATGGACATGGCCGTGAACAAGTCCGGCATGCCGCGCGCCCATTTCATCAAGACCTTCCCCGGCCTGGAAGGCAACCCGGAATGGCTCGCCCAGGAACTGGCCGCCAAGGCCGCCTATGCCGAGCCGCTGGCGCGCCACCAGTACACCATCATGGAGCGCCAGAGCAAGCTCAAGGCCCTCCAGGAAAAGGCCGGCATCCCGGTGAAGGAACTCAAGGACATCAACAAGAAGATGTCCACCGGCGAAGCCAAGGCGCGCCGCGCCAAGCGCGAGATGATCGAGGCCAACCTGCGCCTGGTGATCTCCATCGCCAAGAAATACACCAACCGGGGCCTGCAGTTCCTGGACCTGATCCAGGAAGGCAACATCGGCCTGATGAAAGCGGTGGACAAGTTCGAATACCGGCGCGGCTACAAGTTCTCCACCTACGCCACCTGGTGGATCCGCCAGGCCATCACCCGCTCCATCGCCGACCAGGCGCGCACCATCCGCATCCCGGTGCACATGATCGAGACCATCAACAAGATGAACCGGATCAGCCGCCAGATCCTGCAGGAAACCGGCCTGGAGCCCGATCCCGCCACCCTGGCGGAAAAGATGGAAATGCCCGAGGACAAGATCCGCAAGATCATGAAGATCTCCAAGGAGCCCATCTCCATGGAGACCCCCATCGGCGACGACGAGGACTCCCACCTGGGCGACTTCATCGAGGACCAGTCCACCCTGTCCCCGGCCGAATCCGCCCTCTACTCCAGCCTGCAGCTGGTCACCCAGGAGATCCTCGACAGCCTGACGCCGCGCGAAGCCAAGGTGCTGCGCATGCGCTTCGGCATCGAGATGAACACCGACCACACCCTGGAGGAAGTCGGCAAGCAGTTCGACGTCACCCGGGAACGCATCCGCCAGATCGAGGCCAAGGCCCTGCGCAAGCTGCGCCACCCGTCCCGTTCCGAGCGGCTGCGCAGCTTCCTGGACTAAGATGACTTTACCCGGGGAGGCGAGCCCGCCCCGTCGGGCCTGTAGCTCAGCTGGTTAGAGCAGAGGACTCATAATCCTTTGGTCCAGGGTTCAAGTCCCTGCGGGCCCACCAACAACTCTCGGAAAGCCATGCCGAAGACGCCGAAACCGCCAGCCTCCAACCAGGAACTCTTCCCCGGCGAAGCCGAGCCCAAGGATTTCGAAAGCGCGATCCAGGAACTGGAGAAGCTGGTGGTGGAGATGGAGGAAGGCCGACTTTCCCTGGAGGATTCCCTGGCCGCCTACAAGCGCGGCGTGTCGCTTTCCGCCTATTGCCAGCGCAGCCTGGATAACGCCGAAACGCAGATCAAGGCGCTGGAAAATGGCGTGCTCAAGGACTTCAAGCCGCAGGGACGCAATGGCGATGCCTGATTTCGCCGCCTGGTCCCGCGCCATCCAGGCGCGCATGGAAACCGCCCTGGATCGGGTATTGCCCGCGGAATCCCTGGCCCCCGCCCGACTCCACGCCGCCATGCGCTATGTGGTCCTGGGCGGCGGCAAGCGGGTGCGGCCCATGCTGGCCTTCGCCGCCGGCGAGGCGGTGGGCGCCGACCCCGACCGGACGGAGCGGGCCGCCTGCGCCGTGGAACTGATCCACGTCTACTCCCTGACCCATGACGACCTGCCCTGCATGGACGACGACGACCTGCGCCGGGGCAAGCCCACCTGCCACGTCCAGTTCGACGAGGCCACCGCCCTGCTGGTGGGCGACGCCCTGCAAAGCCTGGCCTTCGAGGCTCTCGCGACCCCGCGGGCCGGCCTGGACGGGACGCTACAGGTGGAGATGCTGGGCCTGCTGGCCCGGGCCTCGGGCTCGCGGGGCATGGCCGGCGGCCAGGCGGTGGATCTCTACAGCACCGGCAAGAGCCTTGACCTGGCCGAACTGGAATTCATGCACATCCACAAGACCGGCGCCCTGATCCAGGCCGCCGTGCTGCTGGGCGGCCTTTCCGCCGGCGCCCTGAGCGCCCCGGCCCGGTCAGGGCTCGAGCATTATGCCCGCTGTGTCGGCCTGGCCTTCCAGGTCATGGACGACGTGCTGGACGCGGAAACCGATAGCGCCACCCTGGGCAAGACCGCCGGCAAGGATGCCGCCCAGGGCAAGGCCACCTACCTCACCCTGATGTCCGCCGGGGAGGCCCGCGATTACGCCGCGGACCTGATCGCCGATGCCGAGCGGGCCCTTTCCCCCTTCGGCCCGGCGAGCCGCCGCCTGACCGAGATCGCCCGCTTCATCCTCGAGCGCCGGTACTGACAAGAAATCCCGCCATGAGCCTTCTGGAAACCGTCAACACGCCCGCCGACCTCAAGCCCCTCGGCCGGGCCGACCTGAAAACCCTGGCCGAGGAACTGCGCGCCTTCATCATCGACAGCGTCTCCCGCACCGGTGGTCATCTGGCTTCCAACCTGGGCGTGGTGGAGCTCACCGTGGCCCTGCACCACGTGTTCGACACGCCGGAGGACCGCATCGTCTGGGACGTGGGCCATCAGACCTACGTGCACAAGGTGCTCACCGGCCGGCGCGAGCGCATGCCCAGCCTGCGCCAGACCGACGGCCTTTCGGGCTTTCCCAAGCGGGAGGAAAGCCCCTACGACGCCTTTGTCGCCGGCCATTCCAGCACCTCCATCTCCGCCGCCCTGGGCATGGCCGTCGCCGCCAAGCTGAAAGGCGAGGAACGCCGCGTGGTCGCCGTCATCGGCGATGGCGCCATGACCGCCGGCATGGCCTTCGAGGCCCTCAACAACGCCGGCGCCATGGACGCCAACCTGCTGGTGATCCTCAACGACAACGACATGTCCATCAGCGCCAACGTGGGGGCCCTGAACGCCTATCTCACCCGGCTGATGTCCGGCCGCCTATACAACAACCTGCGCAGCACGGGCGAGCGCCTGCTTTCCACCCTGCCGCCCATCCACCAGCTGGCCCGGCGCGCCGAGGAACACCTGAAGGGCATGGTCACCCCCAGCACCCTGTTCGAGGAGTTCGGCTTCAACTACCTGGGCCCCATCGACGGCCACGACCTGGACACCCTCATCCCCACCCTGGCCAACATCCGTCAGCTCAGGGGGCCCCAGTTCCTGCACGTCATCACCCAGAAGGGGCGAGGCTACAACCCCGCCGAGGCCAATCCCTGCCTGTATCACGGCGTCGGCAAGTTCAAGATCGAGGTGGGGGTGGAAGCCAAGGCGGGCAACAAGCCCACCTATACCGAGGTGTTCGGCCAGTGGCTGTCCGACATGGCGGCGGCCGACGACCGCCTGGTGGGCGTCACTCCGGCCATGTGCGAGGGCTCGGGCCTGAACGATTTCGCCAGGCGCTTCCCCGGGCGCTACTTCGACGTGGGCATCGCCGAGCAGCACGCCCTCACCTTCGCCGCCGGCCTGGCCTGCGAAGGCCGCAAGCCCGTGGTGGCCATCTATTCCACCTTCCTGCAGCGGGCCTATGACCAGTTGATCCACGACATCGCCCTGCAGGGTCTGCCGGTCATGCTGGCCATCGACCGGGCCGGCCTGGTGGGCGCCGACGGTCCCACCCACGCCGGCGCCTTCGACCTCTCGTTCCTGCGCTGCATCCCCAACATGCTGATCGCCGCGCCCTCCGACGAGGATGAGTGCCGCAAGATGCTCAGCACCGCCTTCCGCCATGACGGGCCCAGCGCCGTGCGCTACCCGCGCGGCACCGGGCCTGGCGCGATCATCGACCCGGGCCTGGAAGTGCTCGCCGTGGGCAAGGGCGTCATCCGCCGCGATGGCCGGAGCACCGCCCTTCTGGCATTTGGCAGCATGGTGACGCCGGCCCTGATCGCGGGCGAAAAACTGGACGCCACGGTGGCCGACATGCGCTTCGTCAAGCCCCTGGACCTGGATCTCGTCCGCCAGCTCGCCGAGACCCACGATCGACTGGTGACGCTGGAGGAAAACGTGGTCATGGGCGGCGCCGGCGCCGCCGTGGCCGAAGCCCTGGCCGGCATGGGGCTGAACAGGGCCATCCTGCATCTGGGCCTGCCCGACCGTTTCGTGGAACACGGGGATCCCGGCGTATTGCTGCAGCGTTGCGGCCTCGACGCCGCGGGCATCGAGGCCGCGATCGGGGAATTTTCCCGGCATCCCCCCCGGCAGGAATAGGGCCATGCCACTGGGCCGGCCACTTACCCGATCTATTTACTCAAGTATTACGGCGGTTTATACTTTGTCTAACGCCATTTAGGAATTCGTCATGAGCACCTGCGAAGCGGTCTGCGACACCGCCAACCCCTGCCCCGCCCAGCCCATCGCGGACGTCCAGAACTATCCGGACTCCCGCCAGATCGCCATCGACAAGGTGGGCATCAAGGCCATCCGCCATCCCATCAGGGTGATGGACAAGAACAGCGGCGTGCAGCACACCATCGCCACCTTCGGCATGTACGTCTACCTGCCGCACCACTTCAAGGGGACCCACATGTCCCGCTTCATCGAGATCCTCAACGGCAACGAGCGGGAGTTCTCGGTGGAATCCTTCGAGCACGTGCTGCGCCTGATGGTGAAGAAGCTGGAAGCCGAGTCCGGCCACATCGAGATGAACTTCCCCTACTTCGTCAACAAGAAGGCGCCGGTGTCCGGGGTGGAAAGCCTGATGGACTACGACGTCACCTTCATCGGCGAGATCAAGAACGGCCAGTACCTGCAGACCATGAAGGTGCTGGTGCCCTGCACCAGCCTGTGCCCCTGCTCCAAGAAGATTTCCGAGTATGGCGCCCACAACCAGCGCTCCCACGTCACCATCACCGTGCGCACCAACGCCTTCGTCTGGATCGAGGACATCATCCGCATCGCCGAGGAGAACGCCTCCAGCCAGCTCTACGGCCTGCTCAAGCGTCCCGACGAGAAATACGTCACCGAGAAGGCCTACGAGAACCCGAAATTCGTGGAAGACCTGGTGCGGGACGTGGCCGCCGCGCTGAACCAGGACGAGCGCATCGACGCCTACGTGGTGGAAGCGGAGAATTTCGAGTCGATCCACAACCATTCGGCCTATGCGCTGATCGAGAGCGACAAAACTCTTCAAGCCTAAGCCGCGACTCGAAATCGCATCTTCTCCGGGGTCGCATCCCCGCCAGGCGGGGCCCCTGCTCCGCCC
>WBZT01000408.1_pt2 | contig 32126 bp, 35 predicted proteins | sample 5204241 | NCBI WGS metagenome assembly WBZT01 (sample SAMN12344358, study PRJNA552823) | activated sludge metagenome | biome: Activated sludge suspended growth; feature: Nitrification reactor; material: Wastewater; isolation source: activated sludge from nitrification reactor of wastewater... | reverse complement strand
GTTCGCTCATCAGGCGCGGCACTTCGGAGCGCACGCATGACAGTTCCGCCTCCGGCACTTCGAGCACGAGTTCGTCATGTACCTGCAGCAGCAGGCGCGTTTGCAGGCGTTCCCGGTCGAGCCAGCCCTGCACGGCAATCATTGCCGACTTGATCAGATCGGCCGCCGACCCCTGCATCGGCGCATTGATCGCGGCGCGTTCGGCGCCCTGGCGGCGGGCCGTCTGGCTCGAGCGGACGTCGGGCAGCCACAGGCGACGGCCAAATACGGTTTCCACGTAGCCTTGCGTCCTTGCCGCCTCGCGCGTCCGTGCCATATAAGCGGCGACGCCGGGATAACGTGCGAAGTAGCGCTCGATGTAGGCCTGTGCCGCGCCGCGTTCGAGATCAAGCTGGCGTGCCAGGCCGAAAGCGCTCATGCCATAGATCAGGCCGAAGTTGATGACCTTGGCGACGCGCCGCTGGTCGGGACCGACTGCGTCCGGCTCGACGCCGAAAATTTCGGCTGCCGTTGCGCGATGCACGTCCTCGCCTCGGGAAAAGGCGTCAAGCAGGCGTGCATCCTGTGACAGGTGCGCCATGATGCGCAGTTCGATTTGCGAATAGTCCGCGGAGACGAGCCGGCTGCCGGGCGGAGCGACGAACGCGGCACGGATGCGCCGCCCTTCGGCAGTGCGTACCGGAATGTTCTGCAGGTTGGGATCGCTCGACGCCAGCCGGCCGGTGACCGCGACCGCTTGCGCGTAGCTGGTGTGCACGCGTCCGGTTTCGGCGTTGACCATCTTCGGCAGCTTGTCGGTGTAGGTGCCCTTGAGTTTCGCGAGCTGCCGGGATTCGAGCAGGATTTTGGGCAGAGGATAGTCGAGCGCGAGTTCGGAGAGCACCTCCTCGTCGGTCGAAGGCGTTCCCGACGGCGTCTTCTTCTTCACCGGCAGGCCGAGCCGGTCGAACAGGATTTCCGCGAGCTGTTTCGGCGAATTCAGATTGAATGGCTGGCCGGCAGCGGCGTGTGCTTTCGCTTCCAGTTCGAGCAGGCGCTGGCCGATCTCCCGGCTCTGCTGCGTCAGAAGCTCGGCATCGATCAGGACACCGGTCCGTTCCATGCGAAACAGGATGTCGCGCACCGGCATTTCGATCGTCTCGTACACGCGCTCGAGACCGGCGTTGGCGATGATCTGCGGATACAGTCGCTGGTGCAGGCGCAGGCAGAGATCGGCGTCCTCGGCCGCGTATTCGGTTGCCTGCTCGACCGCTGCCTGATCAAAGCCGATCTGGTGGACGCCCTTGCCGCACAGGGCTTCGTACGAGATCGTTTCGAGTCCGAGATGGCGCGTCGCGAGCTGGCCGAGGTCGTGCCCGCGCACACCCTCCCTGCCGGATTCGAGGACATAGGACTGGAGCAGTGTATCGTGCTGCACACCGGCCAGCTGGATGTCGTGGTTGGCGAGCACATGCTGGTCGTATTTGAGGTTCTGACCGATCTTGGCGTGCCTGGCCGATTCCAGCCACGGCTTCAGGCGGGTCAGCACCTGCTCGCGCGGCAGTTGCTCCGGTGCTCCGGGATAGCGATGGGCGAGGGGCAGGTAGGCTGCTTCACCCTCCGCTACTGCCAGCGACAACCCCACGAGACGGGCGGCGAAGGGATCGAGGCTGGTGGTCTCGGTGTCGAGTGCAGTCAGCGCGCACTGTTCGATTTTCTCCAGCCAGTGTGCGAAAGTCTGCCAGTCCAGAATCGTCGTATAGCCGGCGCGGTGCACCGCGCCGGCTACTGCCGGTGGCGCCGAAATCGCTGGCGGGTCGCCCGCCGCTGCGTCGCTGGTCGTTTGCCCGGCCTGTACTTCCCTGAGCCACGAGCGCATCTCGTATTGGGCAAAGAGTGCGCGCAGGCGTTCGCGATCGGGCGGCCGTGGCCCGAGGTCGGCCGGGGTCAGCGACAGCTCGAGATCGCAGCGCACGGTCAGCAGGCGTCGTGCCAGTGGCAGAAAAGCAATCGCCCGACGCAGGTTTTCTCCGACCACGCCGCCGATTCGATCAGCGGCGGCGATGATCCCGTCGAGCGAACCGTACTCTGTCAGCCACCTGACCGCAGTCTTGGCGCCAACCTTGTCGACCCCGGGAACGTTGTCCACGGTGTCACCGACGAGCGCCAGGTAGTCGACGATGCGCTCGGCCGGCACGCCGAACTTGGCGATCACACCGGCTTCGTCGAGCACCTCGCCGTTCATCGTATTGACCAGTCTGACCTGCGGGCCGACCAGTTGCGCGAGATCCTTGTCACCGGTGGACACTACCACCTGCATTCCCGCTGCCGCGGCCTGCGTGGCCAGTGTAGCGATCACGTCGTCTGCCTCGACGCCATCGGGCATCAGCAGGGGCCAGCCGAGTGCCTCGATGGCAGCGTGCAGGGGATCGAGCTGGCGTACCAGATCGGCGGGCATTGGCGGGCGGTTGGCCTTGTACTGCGGGTACCAGTCATCGCGAAAGGTCTTGCCCTTGGCGTCGAAGACGCAGGCCTTGCCGGCAATGCCCGCTGCCCGGAAGTCGGTTTCGAGTCGGCGCAGCATGTTCAGCACGCCATGCAGAGCGCCGGTTGGCTCGCCCTGCGTCGTGCGCAGGTCGGGCATGGCGTGGAAAGCGCGATAGAGGTAGGACGATCCGTCGACCAGCAGCAGCGTAGGCATCGGTGGGCAACCTGGTGACCCGAAGCGGGAGGCTCCCTCGCCGGACCGCGAAGCTTCGGGTTGCCTTCCGCGTTCCTGGAGCCTTTGGCATTATCGCAGACTTCCGCACGCTTGCTGCCGCCGGCGGACGAGCGCGGCTTGCCGGACATTTGTACTACAATGCACCCTGACTGGTGAATAGCTCACTGCCTGCTCAACCGCCCGGGAAATATCTCATGCGTTGCTTTCCAGCCATTCTCGTCGCTGTGCTGCTCGCCTCCGCGTCTGCTCGCGCGCAGACGCCTACCGACCTGCAGCCGCTGCCGGTGGTTCCCCCGCCACCGCCAGACATGGCTCCCCTCGACGCATCGCTTGAACCCCAGGTGACGATCACCAAGCGTGACGGCAATACGGTCGAGGAGCATCGCGTCAACGGCAAGCTCTACAAGATCAAGGTGACGCCGGAACACGGCGTTCCCTATTACCTGGTTGATCGCGAGGGCGATGGAAACTTCAGCCAGGAAACGATGGGATCTCCCGAAGTCAGCGTTCCCACCTGGGTTATCGGCACCTTCTGATCGGCACTTTCGGCGATTTCCTCGTGCCGCGAACCCCTTTCGAAGCGTCATGTCGGTTTTTACCCCGCTGAGCGCCGGGCAGGCGGCTGCCTGGCTTGAGAACTACGCGCTGGGTACCTTCGAGTCGATCGAGGGGATCGCCGAAGGTGTGCAGAACTCCAATTTCTTTCTGGAGACGTCGTGCGGCCACTACGTGCTGACCATTTTCGAGCAGCCGTCGGGCGAACAAATCGATTTCCACATGCGCTTGCTGTCGCATCTGGCCGCACGCGGCATTCCCTGCCCGGCGCCGATTGCCAACCGCCACAATCAGTTTCTCGGCCGCGTCGCCGGCAAGCCGGCGGCGATCGTCCGAAGGCTGCCGGGACGTTCCGAGCGATCGCCCAACCTGGCGCAGTGCGCGGCAGTCGGCGCGATGCTTGCTGAGTTGCACCTTGCCGCTCGATCGTCTCCGGGCCAGATGCCACACCAGCGCGATGCGGCGTGGTGCGCGCAGGTCGCTGCCCGGGTTGCACCGTGTCTGGCCGACGAAGATGCCGGGCTGCTGCACGACGAAGTGCAGCACCAATTGCATCACCGGCCTAGCGGTCTGCCGCGCGGCGTGATCCACGCCGATCTGTTTCGCGACAACGTCCTTTTCGAAGTCGATCGGGTGAGCGGCCTGCTCGACTTCTATTTTGCCGGCGTCGACGACCTGCTTTTCGACTTGGCGGTGACCGTCAACGACTGGTGCTCGTTGGGCTCCGGCGAACTGGACGGCGAACGCACGGACACGCTGCTTGCCGCCTACGATCGGGGCCGACCGCTGCAGCCGGGCGAGCGGGCAGCCTGGCCGACGCTTCTGCGCGCCGCAGCACTGCGTTTCTGGGTTTCCCGACTGCATGATCGACACCTGCCGCGTCCTGGAGACCTGGTCCTTCAGCGTGACCCGGACGTCTACCGATCGATCCTGCAGGCCCATCGTTCCTCAGACACCCGCTACGCTTCGGATGTGGCAGTCGTGCCGCAGGTTGGTCTATCGTAGCGCTACCGCAAACATCATGGAAAATTTTCCGATACCCGCCCCCGCATTCGACGGTGCCAGCCGCCAGGTCGGCGTCGGCAATGCCTTCGACTGGCTCCGGCATGGCTGGGCGATCTTCGTCGTCAATCCTGGCGTTTGGCTGGCGATCATGGTGCTGCTGATCGTGATCATGCTTGGTCTGGCAATCGTCCCCGGAATCGGTCATCTTGCGACTCACCTGTTGACGCCGATTCTCGCGGCCGGCATGCTGCTCGGGTGTGACAAGGTGACGCGTGGCGAAACGCTCGCAGTTACCGACCTTTTCGGCGGCTTCCAGCGCAATTCCGGTCCCCTGGTGATGCTCGGCGTGCTCTACCTGCTCGCCATGCTGGTGGTATTTGTGCTGGGTTTCCTGTTCGCCGGCGGCAGCGTCGCCGGTGGTCTGCTGATGCACGGGCCGATTGGGACGGGAATCGCTGTCGGCGGTATCTTGCTGGCCGTGCTGATATCGCTGGTGCTGCTCGTGCCGGTGCTCATGGCAATCTGGTTCGCTCCGGCGCTGGTGGTCTTCAACCAGTTGCAGCCGATCGACGCGCTGAAGGCAAGTTTCCACGCCTGCCTCAAGAACACGCTGCCGCTGCTGGTGTACGGCCTGATCGGCATGGTTCTATGCTTTTTTGCCGCGCTGCCGGTCGGGCTCGGCTTTCTGGTCCTGGGGCCGGTGCTTGCCGGCTCGGTGTATGCTTCGTATCGTGATATTTTCATTGCCGTATGAGCGACCCGAAGAAATGCAAGCATTGACTCTTCCTGCAGCACAAGGTTGGCGCTGGCTGACTGCCGGCTTCGGGCTCTTTCGCAGAAATCACCTGATGTTGACCTTCCTCGTCGTCAGCTACTGGGTATTGATGGCTTTGGTGAACGTCATCCCGATGTTGGGCACGATTGCCACGACGCTTTGCATCCCGGCTTTTTCCGTCAGCCTGATGAATGCCTGTCGCAACATTGATCGCGGTCTGCCGCTCGGTCCGCCGATCCTGTTCTCCGGTTTTGCCAGCAACCTGCGCTCGCTGCTCGCCTTGGGAGCGATCTACCTGGTGGCGATGGTGGCGATCCTTGCCGTATCGGCGCTGGCCGATGATGGTGCGCTGATGGCGATGATGCTGGCCGGGCGGAAACCCGACGAGGAGGTGCTGAGCAGCGGCTCGCTGCTGGCAGCCATCGAGATCGCGCTGCTCCTGCTTTGCCCGCTGATCATGGCCTACTGGTACGCGCCGGTGCTCGCCGGATGGCATGGCTTTTCGCCGGCCAAGGCACTATTTTTCAGCTTCGTCGCCTGTCTGCGCAACTGGCGGGCGTTTCTCGTGTATTCACTGGCCATCGTCGTCTTCGCGACGATCATCCCGAGCGTCGTTCTCGGCGTGCTCGCCACACTGCTGCCGAACGGCACCGCACTGATGACCGTCCTGGTGACCGTGCTGCTCGTGCTCGTTCTTGCGCCGACGCTGTTTGCGAGCTTCTATGTGAGTTACCGGGACGTCTTCGTGGCGGTCGAGGACCATGCCTGATCGCCCGGACGGGACGCCGCTCGGCATTTTCGGTGGCACCTTCGATCCGGTTCACTTCGGGCATCTGCGGCTCGCCGAAGAGGCAATCGAAGCGCTCGATCTGGCCGGCGTCCGCTGGATTCCAGCGGGCCAGCCGGCGCTGCGCGAACCGCCGCAGGTTGCAGCCGGACAGCGCCTGGCGATGGTACGGCTGGCAATCGCCGACAACTCCCGTTTTTCGGTCGATGCGGCTGAAATCGAGGCGGCGAGGCCGAGCTTTACCGTTCCCACGCTGCAGCGCCTGCGCCGGGCCGACCAATGTGGCCGGCAGCGGCCGCTGGTGCTACTGCTCGGCGCCGATGCCTTTGCCGCGCTGTCCGGCTGGCATCGCTGGCAGTCGCTGTTCGCGCTGGCGCACCTCGCGGTGGCGCACCGTCCGGGCTTCCCCATCGAAGTCGATCGTCTGCCGCCGGCGTTGGCCGAGAGCTACCGCGAGCGCCATTGTGCCGACCCGGCGCTGCTCGCCGCTGTGCCTGCCGGACGTATCGTCACCTTCGCCATGACCCAACTGGCGATCTCGGCGACGCGCATTCGCGCGCTGCTGGCGCAAGGCGGCAGTGTCCGCTATCTGCTGCCGGAAGCGGTGATCGCCCACATCCGAAAGGAAAACCTTTACCGGGAGCAGTGAATCGCCGATGAAATTACCCCAACTGCAAGAGATCGTGGTGGACGCACTCGAAGACATCAAGGGTCGTGACATCGAGGTCATCGACACCAACCATCTGACGCCACTGTTCGAGCGCATGGTCATTGCCTGCGGCGATTCCAATCGGCAGGTGCAGTCGCTGGCGCGCAACGTGCAGGAGAAGGTCCGGGCAGCGGGCGGCGAAGTTCTCTCCTGCGAAGGCGAGGAAGTCGGCGAGTGGGTGCTGGTCGACCTCGGCGACATCGTCGTCCATGTCATGCAGCCGGCGGTGCGCAGCTACTACAACCTCGAGGAGCTGTGGGGCGGCAAGGGACCGCTCAGGATACGGCGCAGCGCCGGCGAGGCGACGACGGCAGGCGAAGGTTGAAGCTCGCCATCCTCGCGGTCGGCCACAAACCGCCCGCCTGGGTGATGCAGGGATGCGCCGAGTACGTCAAGCGCATGCCGCGCGAACTGCCCGTGTCGATCGTCGAAGTGAAACCGGAAAGCCGCGGCGCGAAAAACCGCGAGCAATTGCTGGCGGCGGAGAAGACCCGTCTGCTGGCGGCGCTGCAAGGCTACGACCGCATGATCGTGCTCGACGAACGCGGCGCCGATCTGCCGACGCGCGAACTCGCCGAGCGTCTCGCCGGCTGGATGCGCGCCGGGGGAGATACCGCTTTCGTCATCGGCGGTGCCGATGGCCTCGATCAATCCCTGATCGCGCAGGCCGACGGCGCCATTCGCCTGTCCAGCCTGACGCTGCCGCATGCGCTGGCGCGGCTGCTCCTCTGCGAACAGCTCTATCGGGCGATCAGCATCGTTCGCGGGCATCCCTATCATCGGGAGGGCTGATGCCGGTCGAGGTCCCGCGTCCACGTCTGTATCTGGCGTCGCGCAGTCCGCGGCGGCGCGAACTGCTGGCGCAGATCGGCGTCGCTTTCGACACACTGGTGCTGCGCAGTCCGCCGCGCGATGTGTGCGAACTCGACGAGAGTCCGCTGGCCGCGGAGGATCCGATCGAGTACGTGCAGCGCATTGCCCGTCGCAAGGCCGAACACGGCTGGAGCATCGTCGAGTGGCGAAAACTGCCGCCGCAGGCAGTTCTCGCGGCGGACACGACGCTCGTGCTGGCTGGCGAGCTGATTGGCAAACCGCGTGACGCGGACGATGCCGGCACCATCCTGCGCCGTCTTTCCGGCAAGGGGCATCGCGTTCTCAGCGCGGTCGCCGTTGCGCATTCGGGCCGCATCGAAACCGTGCTGTCGGTCAGCGAGGTGCGTTTTCGCGTGCTCGAGGAGGAGGAGATCGCGCGCTATGTCGCCAGCGGCGAACCGATGGACAAGGCGGGGGCCTACGGCATCCAGGGCCGCGCCGGCATGTTCGTCGAGCATCTTGCGGGCAGCTATAGCGGGGTGATGGGTCTGCCGCTGTGCGAAACCGCGCAATTGCTGAAGTGCTTCTCCTTCCGGTTGTAGCCACCTCCGGCCATTGCGATCGTCGCCGCAGACCGGGCCGCCGACGACCTCCGGGGTACCCGCGTTGGCGATCTGGCTGTGTGCGTCGTGACCTCGATCATCCCGGCAGGAAGCCACTACGTACGCCTTTCGGCATGACGGCCAAGGCTGCCAGCCGGCTTCAGCGTGAGTTAAGGAGGCCCGGCTACGCTTGCATCGCCGCTTTGCCCGACCAGCGGCAGGAAGCTCGCGCCGGTCGCGGTGATGAGCGGCAGAAGAGGGCACCGTTGAGCGTAGAAGGGGGGACAGGGAAATGCGAATTCTTCTGGTTGAGGACGATGCCATGCTCGGTGACGGCACGCGGGCCGGTCTCAAGCTTGCCGACTACGCTGTCGACTGGGTGCGTGACGGCGAATCTGCGCGCCTGGCATTGCTCGACCACGACTATCAGGTGTGCGTGCTCGACCTCGGCGTCCCGCGACGCGACGGCCTGTCGCTGCTGAGGGAATTGCGCGCGGGGGGAAACCAGTTGCCGGTGCTGATCCTCACTGCGCGCGACAGCAGCGCCGACAAGATCGCCGGACTGGACGCCGGGGCCGACGATTACCTGACCAAGCCTTTCGATCTGTTCGAACTGCAGGCGCGTCTGCGCGCCCTGATTCGTCGTGCCAGCGGCAGCGCAGCGCCAAGGCTGGAGCACGCCGGCGTGGTGCTCGAACCGGCGAGCAAGTGGGTGAGCAGAGATGGTCAATCGGTGAATCTGTCGGCGCGCGAGTACTCGTTGCTGCACGACCTGCTCAGCCACAAGAACCATATCCGGACGCGCAGCCAGCTCGAAGAGAGTCTGTATGCGTGGGGCGAAGAAACCGGCAGCAACACCGTCGAGGTCTACGTGCACCATCTGCGCCGAAAGCTTGGCGCCGACTTCATCCACACCGTCCGTGGCCTAGGTTATCGCATCGGCGACGGCGTGTGATGTCCGCGATTGCGCCAGGCGCGCGCGCCCCTTCCTTGCGCCGGCGCCTGTTGGCCGCGGTCTGCATCGCTGCGATGCTGGGCCTCGCACTCTCCGGCCTGATGAGTTACTGGCAGGCGGAGCACGAGGCCGAGGAACTGATGGATGGTCATCTGGCGCAGTCCGCGCGGCTGCTGCTGGCGCTGCTGCGCGACAATGAAAGTCATCTGGCGGACCTCGCGACGCGTCTGGCGATGGCGCGAAACGACGCGATGCATCGCTACGAGTCGCCGATCGAATTTCAGGTCGGGCGCGCCGATGGTTCGCTGATCCTGCGCTCCGAGCATGCGCCGACCACCCCGCTGGCCGCCGCGCCCGGCTACGAGGACCTCGATTACGCGGGTCAGCGCTGGCGCGTACTGACTCTCGCCGAGGAGTCCGACGACTACCGAGTACAGGTCGCACAGACGATCGACGTGCGCCACCGTGCGGCGCTGGAAGTGGCCAGCCAGGCGGTCCTGCCGCTCGTGCTCATTTCGCCGCTGCTGTTGCTGCTGATCTACTGGTCGGTGCGGCGCGGTCTGAAGCCGCTTGATGACTTGGCTGCCGATGTCGCCGCGCGTTCTCCCGAAAACCTCACGCCGCTGGCCGGGCGCACCGTGCCGCGTGAAGCGCAGCCGCTGGCGGCAGCACTCGATCAGCTGCTGATCCGGCTCGCCGGTGCGCTCGACAAGGAGCGCCGCTTTACCGCCGACGCCGCACACGAGCTGCGTACGCCGCTGGCAGTGGTCAGAATCCAGGCGCAGGTTGCGCAGCTCAGCAAGCACGCCGACGATCGCGAGCACGCACTGGCTCAGATCCTGCTCGGCACCGAGCGGGCCACGCGCGTGGTCGATCAGCTGCTGCGTCTGGCGCGCCTCGATCCGCTGGCCGGATTGCCGCATCCCGGCGAAATCGACCTCGTCGAGCTGGCACGCAGAGTCGTCGCCGAGACTCCACCGGTCGCCGACCGCAAGCCGGTTGACCTGCAGGCAGGCAATGCTCCCGTGCTGGTCAGGGGCGACGCCGAGTTGCTGGCGATCGCCCTGCGCAATCTGCTCGACAATGCCCGGCGCTATCCTCCCCCGGCCACCGCGGTCACGCTCTTCGTGCGGCGGCAGGGGAGCGAGGTGCTGCTCGGCGTCTCCGACGACGGGCCGGGCGTTTCCCCGGACGAGTTGCCAAGACTCGTCGAGCGCTTCTATCGCGGTCGCGAGGCAAGCGCCGAAGGCAGTGGTCTTGGTCTCGCCATCGTCCAGCGCATCGCCGAGTTGCACTTCGCGCGATTCGAGGTCGAGAGCCCGGCCGGTGGCGGCTTCGAGGCACGCCTGCGCTGGTCCGCAGTTTGGCACGCGATCCCCCTTGCTAATATGCAATCACCATTGCCCGAATCTGCGCTATGGTCAGCGTTGAACAACTCCAAGCAAGAAGGGCTCACCGAGAAACGGTCGCTTTTTTGGCGACAAATCCCGTCGCCGATCGAGCGCCTGATGCTCCGGCTCAACAACCAACAATCTCAAACCAAGAAAAAGTGACCGGCGCAGTCTTGCTATCGAAGCGACCAACCCAGCAATAGCAACCCGCTGGCAGCCAGCCAACTTCCGGCAACCCGCCATGTGCCGTTGGCTGCGCCGAGGAGCAGGCCAAGTCCGACGGCGATCGCCGTCAGCACCCGGGGCGACAGCGCCCGGTCGATCAAGAGCAGCGCGCCCAGCAGCAGCCAGTCCGGCACAGGGGACGACGACCCGGCCAGCGCCCCTGCCAGCACGCCAGCGATCAACCAGGTCAATGGCAGCACAACGATGACCCGCCGCGCCGCATCAGCCCCTTGAAGCCCGGTCAGTACCGCCAGAGCCAGCACCGGCAACAGGTCTTCCGGCGTCAGCGCGAAGTGCGCGATGCCGTCGTAGACCGGTCCGAGACCGGTATCGACTAGATGCGCCTGTGCCGGCAGTGCAAGTACCTAGCGGCCGGAATTCCGGGGTCGCAGTATAGGCCGTGCGCAGCCGGGCAAGGCCGGCGCGCAGACGTTCAGGAATCAGCGTCTCGATCGCACGCCCGACCAACTGCTCGCGCGCCACCCCGAAGCAGCGTTCGAACTCCCGGTTGGCGAGCACGATGCGCCCCGCGGCATCGAGCAACAGGATCGCGCTCGGCGTGGAGTCGATCAACTCATTCAGGCGCTTGTCACTAGCAGCCTGTCGGACTGAAGGCTTGGGAAGCCGCCAACTTTCATGATGCGGAATGATTGGGCGGGATTTTGTCGGCTTTCCGGCTTTTTCGACGGTTTTCCCCTTGTTTTTCCTACTGTGGGCGCAATTTGGCCATGCGCTTCAAGTTCCACGCCAGACAGACCAGCGTCCACTCGGCCGTAACCTTCTTCAATCCACGCAGCGAGAACTGGCGAAAGCCCATCACCGATTTGATGATGCCGAAGACGGGCTCGACCGTCTGCTTGCGCAAGGCATAGAGGGCTCGTCCGGCTTTGGTCTTCAAGCGATGCGACAGGGCCTGCACGGGGGTCGTCTTCTCCGGCAGCGGTGCCGGTTCGCTGTGCCGCTGCCGCCAGTCCGGGTGGTGCTCGTCGCGAGCCACCGCGATCACCGGTACGATGCCGGCTGCCTGGCACGCCATGATGTTCTTCTCGCTGCAGAAGCCACTGTCGGCGATCAGATTTTTCACGGGGCCCAGCACTTCGGCTTGGGCCTTCAGCGTCGCCAGCATCGGCTCGACCTGCTCTTTGTCGTTGGGAGCTTGCGTCACACCAACCGCCACCACCAGCATCGTCGCCGCGTCCCCCCCGGCCTGGGCGTTGTACGCTTGTTCGAAACCGCCGCCGGCCACCGGCATGATGCGGGATTCTTCATCGGTCAGATTGATCTGGTCACTGTCCCGCGCTCCGGGCTCAGGAACTTTCGGCGGCTGGCCTCCCAGCTTCTTGCCGGTCGCTTCTTCCTTGGCCGCGCGCCGCGTCATTCTCTCGTCGTACTCGGCTTGCTCTCGCTGATAGCGCTCCTCGGCCCGGGCCGCCATCTTCGCCTTGGCCGCCGCCATCGCCGCCAGCCGATCTTCGCGGCGCTGGATTTCTTCGGCGGCGACATCGGGCAGACTGACGCCGTCCGGAACTTCGGTTTGATCCGCCTGTTCCGCCAAGGCGAACAGTTCCTGCACCTCGGCCTTCAGCTGAACTTCCCGCTTCTCGATGTGCCCGTGCGAGAGCGCACTATGGCGTGAGGCATTGGCTTTGATCTTCGTGCCGTCCAGACAGACATTCCCCAGCTGGAGCAGCTTCATTTCCTTGGCCAACTCCAGGACCTGCAGAAACAGGGCACTCAGTTCGTCCAGAAAACGCCGGCGGAACGTCGCCAGGCTGTCGTGATCGGGATGGCTACCCGCGGCAATGTAGCGAAAGGCCACTGAATCGTAGGTCGCCCGCTCCAGCTTGCGGCTGGAGAAAATCCCCGTGGCGTAGCCATAGACCAGAATCGCCAGCAGCGTCGCCGGATGGTACGCCTTCGATCCCCGTCCCGCGTACTGTCGCGTCAGCTTCGACAGATCCAACTGGTCCACCACCTCGACGAGGAAGCGCGCCAAGTGATCCTGGCTCAGCCAATCGTCCACCGATGGCGGCAGCAGGTAGTCGGTCTTGCGGTCGATCACCAGGAAGGGGGACATGCCAGACCTCGGTTGCTTTAACAACTATGGTTATAGCATATCCGGTCGGCAGCAAGCCGAAAGTCCGACAGGCTGCTAGCCTCCAGCTCCCGCGCTTGGGCGGCGGCGCGGAGCACATCGCCGCCCAGTTCGGGGCTCATCGCCAAAAGGATCACCACGAAGGCGGGCAACAGGAACGTCGGCAGCTGCGCCAAGCCGTAGACCGACAATGCGGCCAGCCCACCGGCGGCAGTGGTACTGACGACGACGCTACCGCCGACCAGCGCTGCGCGGTCGCCACGCCGCCACAACGTCAGTGCGGCGTCGGTGACGAAAACCTGCAGCAACAGGTTGCCCAGTTTCGGCAACCACGCCCAGCGGCTCGGCGTGCCCACCGGCACCGCGACGATCGACTTGCCCCACAACACTACGTACCCCAGGTCGACCAGCTGCTCGAAGTTGGCATTGACCCCGGTCGTGAAGTTCTGAACCAGCGTTGCGAGGCGCAACGCGACGATCGCGGCCAGCAAGTCAAGGCAACCGTTGCGGAAGTGCAGGCGCACGAAGACCACAGTGGAGACAACGAAGATCGCCAGCGGTACGTGGCCGGCGCGCAGGGCTGCAGCCCAGGCCGCAGGTGTGGCCGCACGCATCATCTGCAGCTCGAAGGCACCGAAGACGGCCGCCGAGGCGGCCACCACGAAGAAGGCCAGGAAGTCCAGCCGCTCACGCTGGCGGGCCCAGACGTATAGATGGATCATTCCCAGCGTCAAGCTGGCCGCAGCCGTTGTCATCCAGGTTAGGTCGACCGCGTTGTCCCCATCGTCCGGCAGCATCCGATCAGCATGGCATGCTGTTGCGCTCCGCGGCCCAGTCTAGGCTGTGCCACGCCAGGCTCGGCCGTGCAATACGATGCATTTGGACCTTGGTCCTGTTCCATCGCATGTGCCTGGCGCCCACAATTCAAGTGAGCGCGAATGGAGGAACGACATGGACGAAATCGCGGGGGACGATCGTGTGGCCACCGGCAGCGACAGCTCGGCTTGGATCTTCGCCATCTCGGCGTCCGGTGAAATCGGCGTGGGCACTACTGTGGTGCTCTTCCCGCAGGTGCTCGGCTGGCTGATCGGTCAACCACTTGATCCTGCTGGCTTGATCGTGGCCCGACTGGTCGGCTGCGCAGCGCTCGCTCTCGGATTGATCTGGTGGCTTGCGCGCGACCTGCCAGCAAATCGAACGCGGCTGCGCCCGAGCTTGCTCGTTTACGACTTAGGCGCTGCGGCGGTCTTCGTGTTCGCCGCGCTGCTGGCGCCGAATCCGCTTCTACTCGGGCTCGTGGCGCTGCTGAACCTGGGACTCGGTGTCGCCGTAGCGGCATTGGGACCAACGTCCAGTACCTGACGGCCGCGTCGAAGTCCGGCGAATACAGTGCGCCAATCAACCAAATTCGGTCGGATTCGCACCCACGTCGCCCCAGACTTCAAGGCAGTCGTACGAATCAGCGTCAACTCGTTGTGGTCGCACGGCTTCGTCGACCTCAACGAGGAGCCGATGGTCGTCACCATCCCCGACTCCGGCGACCGGTACATGGTTGTGCAGGCACTCGGCATGTGGAGCAACGACTTTGCCTCGGCCGGCATACGGACGCCGGCGACGAAATCCGGCGACTTCCGCGTCGCGGGGCCGAAGTGGAATGGCACGCCACCGCCAGGGATCAAGGCCATCTGACGCAGCAGCACGCGCTACGCCTGGATGCTGGTGTAGATGTCGGCCGGCAGCCCGGACGACTTCCCGGCGATCCACGCGCTGCAGGGCAAGCTCGCGATCACACCGCTGTCGGCCTACGGCAAGCCCTACGCGCCGCCTGTGACCGTCACGGTCGATCCGAACGTCGACCTGACGGCAACACCCTTCGACCAGGTACGGCTGATGACCGGCGAGATGTTTTTCAAGCGGATGGCACTGGCGATGAAGGTCAACCCGCCCAGCGCCGAGGACGGCTGGGCATTGGACAAGCTCAAACTGCTCGGTGTCGAGCCAGGAAAACCATTCGACCCGAGCAGGATCGACGAGCAGTTGCGCAAGGGCATCGGCGAGGCGCCGTGGACGTCTGGAAGCTGCTCCCCGAGGGTCCCTACTCGATGAGCGCGGCGAACGGCTGGGTCAACATGCTCGATCTGGGCCGCTACGGCAAAGACTATGAAACGCGCGCCTTCGTTGCCTACATGGGGCTGGGTGCGCTGACCTCGTCTGACGCCGTCTATCCGACGACCTATGTCGATGCCGACGGCCGCGCGCTTGACGCCGTACGTCATGCATATCGCGACGGGCGCGCTGCCACCGTCACCCGTGAACGTCCGGCCGACCTCGCCGTATCGCGAGAATTTCTATGTGCGCAACGCGCTCAACCGCTATGGCATCTTGTCGTCAATGCCGCTGAAATTCAACACCGACGGTTCACTCGACATCTACATGGTCCGGTCTTGTCGCACATGAATTGTCCGAATTCCCCGCCACGGGCGGCCGCAACTGCAAGGACCGTTAGCGGCGAGTCCCGCGCTCCTTGCTGATTACGTGCAGCGGGTGCCGGTCGCGGTGTTTCGATGGTGCCGGCCAGGGCTGTTCAGGGAACGAGTTCCGATGCTATATTGGGCCAGCCGGGGGAGGGTATTGCAGCCCGCGCTGCCGATCCGGCGGTACGTTGCCGGCGGACCGGCCGCTGCGAGCGTGCCGCGAATCCGTTCCGGCTTCACGTTCTCAGGGCGAAACGGTATGTGGAAATCAGTCGTAGCCATCTCCGTCGGTGCGGCGCTCGGCGCGCTGTTGCGCTGGCAACTCGGGCTTCGGCTGAACGCCCTGTTTCCCACGATTCCGCCCGGAACGCTGGTGGCCAATCTGATCGGTGCCTACGTCATCGGACTTGCGATCGCCTTCTTCACGTCGTTCTCGGCGATCCCGCCGGAATGGCGTTTGCTGGTGATCACAGGTTTCTGCGGCGGGCTGACGACCTTCTCGACCTTTTCCGCCGAACTGACGATATTGCTGCAGGAAGGGCGGATGGCGTGGGCGCTGGGAATCGTCGGAGCGCACGTCGTCGGCTCGGTGCTGATGACCCTCGCCGGCATGGCGACGATTTTATGGGCGCGAAGTTCGACCTGATGCCCGCATCCGTCGCGGACGATGGGGAGGGTGCAGCAGGCGAAGGGGAGGCAAGCATGGAAGGTTCGTTCCTGAGATTCTACGTTGGCGAAAGCCTGACGCATCATGGCGTCCTGCTCTGGGAGTGGCTGCTCGATCAGGGCAACCGGCTCGGCATCCGGGGTGGATCGGCGTTTCGCTCGATCGCCGGATTCGGCCGACGCCACGCGCTGCACGAGGACCGCTTTTTCGAGCTGGCGGGAAGCGGCGGCATCGAGGTCGAGTTCGTCGTCACCGACGAAGAAGGCCAAAGCCTGCTCGATCTGATTCGCCGCGAGAAGATTCGCATCTTCTACACGCGCATCCCGGCCCATTTCGGCATCATCAATCCGGACGGCAGAGACCCGCCGGGAGCAAGCGCGGACAGCTGACCGGGGCGAGAGATGGGCAAGGCTTTCGCGCGCTTGCGGGAGTTGCCGCGCGCCGTCTGGCTGCTCGGTCTGGTGAGCCTGTGCAACGATTCCACGAGCGAGCTGATCTACCCGCTGCTGCCGATCTACCTCGCCTCGGTGTTGATGACCGGTGCCGGCGCACTGGGCGTCATCGAAGGCGTCGCCGAAGCGAGCGGCAGCCTGCTCAAGCTGTTTTCCGGCGTGCTCTCGGACCGGCAGCGCTCGGTCAAGCCCTGGGTGGTCGGCGGCTATTCTCTCGCGGCGGCGGCGCGTCCGCTGTTCGCCCTGGCGACCTCCTGGCCGGCTGTCCTGCTGCTGCGCTTCGCCGATCGCGTCGGCAAGGGTCTGCGCTCGTCGCCACGCGATGCGCTGCTGGCGCTGTCCGTGGCTCCGGAGCAACGCGGACTGGCGTTCGGGCTGCATCGCGCCATGGACAACGTCGGCGCGGTCGTCGGGCCGCTGCTGGCGGCGTGGCTGCTGGCGGTGGAGGTGCCGCTGCGCGACATCTTCCTCTGGGCCTCGCTGGGCGGGGCGTTGACCGTGGTTCTGGCGCTCGCCGTCGAGGAACCACAGCATCCTCCACCGGCATCCGCGACGCCCTTCTGCTGGCGCATGCAGGGCCTGCCTGGACCGTTCAGACGCTACCTGGCGGTGCTGGCGCTGTTCACTCTCGGCAATTCGTCGAACGTGTTCCTGCTGTTGCGGGCAAGGGAGCTGGGACTCGCCGAATACCAGGTACCGCTGCTCTGGGGCTTGGTGTCGTTGAGCGCAGCGCTGTTCTCGACGCCCCTGTCGGCACTCTCCGACCGGGTTGGCCGCCCTCGCCTGATTGTCTGTGGCTGGGGCGTTTACGGTGCGTTCTACCTGCTGCTCGGCTGCATCGGCCAGCAACTGCTGCTGTGGCCGCTGTTCGCGTGCTACGGACTGTTCATGGCCGCGACCGAAGGCGCCGAAAAGGCGCTCGTCGCGGATCTCGTCGAGCAGGAGATGCTGGGCACCGCCTATGGCTGGTTTCACCTGACGTCGGGTCTGCTCCTGCTGCCCGCCTCGCTCGTTTTCGGCTGGCTTTGGCAAGCGGTCGCCCCGCTGGCGGCGTTCGCTTTGGCGGCCGCCTGTGCGCTGCTGGCAGCACTGTTGCTTCGGCTGTGGGCATTGCCGCGGCAGCGGTAGGACTCCCGGCAGAGAGGCGCGGCGCGTCAGATGACGATCAGGTTGTCGCGATGGATGATCTCGGGTTCGTCGATGTAGCCGAGAATTTCCTCGATGTCCTGGCTGGCCCGGCGGGCGATGCGGCGGGCATCGCTGCTGCCGTAATTGACCAGGCCGCGCGCAATTTCGTGGCCTTCGCGGGAAACACAGGCGACCGCTGCACCGCGTTCGAAATCTCCCTGGACGGTCACGACGCCGATCGGCAGCAGGCTCTTCCCGTCGCGCAGCGCCTTGACGGCGCCCCCGTCGAGCACCAGTTTCCCGTTGAGCTGCAGGTGGTCTGCGAGCCATTGCTTGCGCGCCGTCAGCGGCTGAGTTTCCGAAACCAGCAAGGTGCCGAGCGCCTCGCCGCGTGCCAGGCGGAGAATGACGTCGGTTTCGCGCCCGCTGGCGATCACCGTGTGCGCGCCGCTGCGCGCCGCACGCTTGGCGGCAATCACCTTGGTGATCATGCCGCCCTTGCCGAACTGGGTGCCGACACCGCCGGCCATCGCTTCCAGAGCAGGAACGCCGGCGCGTGCTTCGGCGATCAGCGTGGCCGCGGCGTCCTTGCGCGGGTCGGCCGTGAACAGGCCCTCCTGATCGGTGAGAATGATCAGGCAATCCGCCTCCACCAGGTTGGCGACCAAGGCACCGAGCGTGTCATTGTCGCCGAACTTGATTTCGTCGGTGACGACGGTGTCGTTCTCGTTGATGATCGGCACCACGCCGAGTTGCAGCAGCGTGCTCAGCGTCGAGCGTGCGTTGAGATAGCGCTTGCGGTCGGCGAGATCGTCGTGGGTCAGCAGGATCTGCGCGGTATGCAACTGGTGCCGGGCGAAAGCGCTTTCGTAAACCTGTGCCAGACCCATCTGGCCGACGGCCGCCGCCGCCTGCAATTCATGCACGGCGTGCGGGCGCTTGCGCCAGCCGAGGCGTTGCAGGCCGCAGGCAATCGCGCCCGAGGAAACCAGGATGAGCTGTTTGCCGCCCTGCGTCAGTTCGGCGATCTGTCTCGCCCAATCGCCGATCGCCGCGAGATCGAGGCCTTCCCCGTTGTTGGTGAGCAGTGCCGAACCGATCTTGACGACCAGGCGGCGGGCAGACGCGATACGCGTGGCGGCCATGTTCAGGGCTGCGGTTCTTTTTCGCACGGGTCTTCCCAAGAATGGGCCGTCACTGCCGGCACGTCGGCCGGCGATTGCGGCAGTCGATCGAGAGCGTCCTGCAGCCGTTGCGTCAGGAGCCGGCAGCCGTCGCCGCTGATCGCGCTGATCCGGAAGCTGTTGGTCGGGTCAGCCTTGCAGGCTCGCAGAAAATCGGCGATACGCTGCTCGCGCTCGTCTTCCGGGATCAGGTCGACCTTGTTCACAATCAGCCAGCGCGGCCTGGCGGCGAGTTCCGGGTCGTATTTCTGCAGTTCGCGGACAACCGTCTGCACCGCGCGCACCGGGTCCGCCGCCGGGTCGGCCGGGGCCAGGTCGACGAGGTGCAGCAGCAGGCGCGTGCGCTTCAGGTGCTTGAGGAAGCGGATGCCCAGTCCGGCACCCTCGGCCGCGCCCTCGATCAGGCCGGGAATGTCGGCGACGACAAAGCTCCGGTCCTGATCCGTGCGGACGACGCCGAGATGTGGTTCGATCGTCGTGAACGGATAGTCGGCCACCTTTGGTCGGGCCGCGGAAACGGCCCTGAGGAAGGTGCTCTTGCCGGCGTTGGGCAGGCCGAGCAGGCCGACATCGGCGAGCAGGCGCAGTTCCAGCCGCAGGTTGCGCTGCTCGCCCGCTTCCCCGCGGGTGAATTGCCGTGGCGTGCGGTTGACGCTCGACTTGAAATGGACGTTGCCGAGGCCACCGCGTCCCCCCTTGGCGAGCAGCACTTTCTTGCCATCTGCATCGAGGTCGGCGAGCACTTCCTTGCTGTCGACGTCGGCGATGACGGTGCCGACCGGCACGCGCAGCGTCAGATCCTTGCCTCGCTTGCCGTAGCGGTCGCTGGAACCGCCGTTCTCGCCACGCCTGGCCCGAAAGCGGCGAGCGTAGCGGTATTCGATCAGGGTGTTGACGTTGCGGTCGGCGACGCAATGCACGTTGCCGCCGTGTCCCCCGTCGCCGCCGTCCGGCCCCCCTTCGGGCTCGTACTTCTCGCGCCGGAACGAGGCGATGCCATTGCCTCCGTCGCCGGCGGCAACCAGAATTTTCGCCTCGTCGATGAACTTCATGGCCGGGTTTCTTCGCTGTGGTCCGATTGGCAAACAAAAAGCCCTACCGGCAAGGATAGGGCTTCGAGCAGGGCCGGCTTGCCGCGGCAGCCAGCGGCCTGGTGTTCAGGCAGCGACGGGAACGATGCTGACCGTGCGCCGGTTCAATGCGCCCTTGATGGCGAACCGAACGTGTCCGTCCACCAGTGCAAACAGGGTGTGGTCCTTGCCGATTCCCATGTTGTCACCAGGATGATACGCGGTACCGCGCTGGCGCACGATGATGCTGCCCGCGCGAACCAGTTGTCCGCCGAAGCGCTTGACGCCCAGACGTTTCGCTACCGAGTCGCGGCCGTTGCGTACGCTGCCGCCTGCTTTCTTGTGTGCCATGAGTCAGACTCCTCTCGATCAGACGGTAGGTTCGGGCGCAGCGCCACCGGCGATGGCGTCCACCCGGATCTCGGTGTAATTCTGGCGATGTCCCTGATGCTTCTGCGAGTGCTTGCGGCGACGCATCTTGAAAATCCGGATCTTGTCGTGCCGACCATGCGCAAGCACAGTCACTCTGACCGTGGCGCCGCCGACGGTCGGCGTGCCGACCTGGACGGTTTCGCCTTCGCCTACCATGAGGACCTGGTCGAAAGTGATTTCTGCGCCAACTTCTGCCGGTATCTGTTCTATTTTCAATTTTTCGCCGCTGACAACCCGATACTGCTTGCCACCGGTTCTTATGACCGCGTACATGTTGGACTCCAAATAACGAAGCGAAAGAACCGCATATTATAGGCGGTTTCCTTCCCTCGTCAAAGGCTCTGGACGCGTTCGAACAGCCGCCGGGAGCGCTGCCGCGGGCGTCGCCGAGTGGCCGCCGGCATCGCCGCGTCAGGTCGAGGGTTTCGCCCGCAGGGCGGATTTTGGCCGGAAAGCGCGGATGACCTCGTCGGCGGTTTCGACGTAGGGACCACCGAGCAGATCGATGCAATAGGGAACCGCCGCAAAGATGCCGTTCACCAGCACCGTTCCGTCGGCAGCCCGGACTCCTTCGAGCGTTTCCCGGATCGACTTTGGCTGCCCGGGAAGATTGAGGATCAGCGCCTTGCCACGGATCACGCCGACCTGGCGCGAGAGGATCGCGGTCGGCACGAAATGCAGGCTGATCCGTCGCATTTCCTCACCGAAGCCGGGCATCACCTTGTCGGCGATCGCCAGCGTCGCCTCCGGCGTGACGTCGCGCGCAGCCGGTCCGGTGCCGCCGGTGGTCAGCACCAGATGGCAACCGACGTGGTCGACCAGTTCGATCAGCGTCGCCTCGATCGAGGCACGGTCGTCGGCGATCAGTCGGGTCTCCATTCGCCAGGAGTTGCGCAGCGCTCCGGCAAACCAGTCGCGCAGCGCCGGAATCCCCTGATCGGCATAAACGCCCTGCGTCGCACGGTCGCTGATCGACACCAGGCCGATCAGCAACTCCTCATTGCTGTCCATTTTCATTGCCCAGGTTGGAAACATCGTCGGCCCGCTCGAGTTCCCTGAGCAGCCGAAAGATGGCACGGTAGCTGCGGGGCGCTTTGCCCTGCGCCTGTTCGTGCAGCGCGGCGCGGCGCAGCGAGCGCAGTTGCTGGAGGTCGGCGGCCGGATAGGTGTTGGCGATTTCGTGCAAGGTCTTTTCGTCGGCCAGCAAGTCGGCGCGCAGGCGTTCGAGCCAGTGCAGCCTGCGTGCTTCCTCTGCCGATTCGCCGCGCAGCGCCGCCAGCGCACGGCGGATCGGTTCCGCGTCCACGTCGCGCATCAGCCGCCCGACATACTGGAGCTGACGCCGCCGCGCGTCGTCGTGGCGCGCCATACTCCGTGCCGCACACAGCGCAGCGCGCAGATCTTCCGGCAGCTCGATCTTCCCGAGCCGGTCGGCGGCCAGTTGCACCAGTTCCTCGCCGAGCGCCTGAAGTTCGTGCATCGCCCGCTTGCGCTGCGTTTTCGACGGCGGGGCGGGTTGTTCGTGCGCGAGGTTCATGGCTTGCCGGAATGCTCTTCGTTGTGGCCGGTGGGACCGCCGGGCCGTGCCACAGAAGCCGGGCGGTGAACTGCTATGATAGCGGCTTTTGCTCTCGGCGACCGACCCCATGCCCTCTTCCAACCACACCGTTGCCAGCGAATCGCGCTTCAGTCACCGCCTCGACGTCCTGCGGCAACTGGCCGAGGACGTCCTGCTGCATGCCGGCAAACAGGGTGCCAGCGCCTGCGAGGTCGACGTCACCACCGGCTTCGGTCAGGCGGTGACGGTGCGCTGCGGCGAGGTCGAGACGATCGAGCACAACCGTGACAAGTCGGTCTCCGTGTCGGTTTACCTCGGCCAGAGGAAGGGCCAGGCAAGCACTTCCGACTTCTCGCCGGGCGCTCTGCGCGAGACCGTCGAGGCGGCGCTCAACATCGCCCGGTTTACCGCTGCCGATCCCTGTGCCGGCCTGCCCGACGCCGAACTGTTGGCAATCAATGCCGGCAGCCTGCCGGATCTCGATCTGTACCATCCCTGGCTGCTCTCGGTCGAGGAAGCCGTCGACCTTGCCAGGCGCTGCGAGCAGGCGGCATTCGCCGTCGATCCGCAGATCAGCAATTCCGAAGGCGCGACCGTGTCGATCCAGGAGGGACAGTTCATTTCGGCCAACAGCCTGGGCTTCGTCGGTGGGTACCCGACCTCGCGGCATTACCTGTCGTGTTCGGTGATCGCCGGGGAGAACGAGAACATGCAGCGCGACGACTGGTACGCGACCGCCCGCGACCCGGCGGCCATCGGCTCGCCCGAGTCGATCGGCGATCGTGCCGCGCAGCGCGCGCTGTCGCGTCTCGGCGCGCGCAAGGTCAAGACCTGCCGGGTACCGGTCGTTTTCGAGGCGCCGCTGGCCTCCTCGCTGATCGGCAACTTCGTGCATGCCGCGAGCGGCGGTAGCCTCTACCGCAAGACCTCGTTCCTCGTCGATACCCTCGGCAAACGCGTCTTTTCGAAACGGGTGCAGCTCAGCGAACGACCGCATCTGCGCAAGGGGCTGGCGAGCAGCTATTTCGATGCCGACGGAGTGGCCACCCGGGACCGCGAAGTGCTTGTCGATGGCCGCCTGCAGGGCTACTTCCTGAGTGCCTACAGCGCGCGCAAACTGGGGATGCGGACCACCGGCAACGCCGGCGGTTGCCACAACCTGATCGTCCATCCGGGGAAGCGGAATCTCGACGGCCTGCTCCGCAAGATGGGGCGCGGTCTGCTGGTGACCGAACTGCTTGGCCACGGTGTCAATTACGTCACCGGCGACTACTCGCGCGGCGCTGCCGGCTACTGGGTAGAAGCCGGGGAGATTGCGCACCCGGTGGAGGGGATCACGATCGCCGGCAATCTGCGTGACATGTTCCGGAACATCGCTGGGATCGGCAACGACGTCCTGGTGCGAGGTTCGAAGCAGGTAGGCTCGATTCTGGTCGAAGAGATGAAAGTCGCCGGGCGTTGATCCCGCGGCCGCTTCCCCCCGGCCTACTGGCGCCGGCCGGCGAGAGGATGTGCTGACGATGCGCGCAAGATTCCGCGCCCGATCGCTTTCGCTATAATCGGCGGGAAAATTCCTGACAAGAACCCGGAGGAAAACACTCGTGGAGAGACGTTCGTTCCTGAAAACTGCCGGCGCCGGCCTCGCCGTCGGCGGCATGGCCATGCCCGCCCTTGCCGAGAACGCCCCGACGATCAAGTGGCGAATGGCTTCCAGCTTCCCGAAAAGCCTCGACACGCTGTTCGGTGGTTCCGAATACATGGCCAAACGCGTTGCCGAGGCGACCGGCGGAAAATTCCACATCCAGATCTTCGCTCCCGGCGAAATCGTTCCCGGCGGAGCGGTGTTCGACGCCGTCAAGGATGGCACCGTGGAAATGGGGCACACCTGCTCGTACTACTACTACGGCAAGGATCCCACCTACGCCTTTGAAACCGCCGTTCCCTTCGGTATGACGAATCGGCAGATGGACGCCTGGTTCCGCTACGGCAACGGCGCCCGCCTGCTCGGCGAGCTTTTCGCCAAGTCCAACATCATGGTCATCCCGTTGGGCAACACCGGAACCCAGATGGGCGGATGGTTTCGCAAGGAAATCAAGACGGTCGCCGATCTCAAGGGATTGAAGATCCGCATCAGCGGTTTTGCCGGCGCCGTCCTCAGCAGGCTGGGCGCCGTGCCACAGCAGATCGGCGGCGCCGACATCTACCCGGCGCTGGAAAAGGGAACGATCGACGCGGCCGAGTTCGTCGGTCCGTACGACGACCAGAAGCTCGGATTCAACAAGGTAGCCAAGTATTACTACTACCCCGGCTGGTGGGAGGGTGGGCCGCAGGTGGCGGCCTACGTCAATACCAGGAAGTGGGCCGAACTGCCCAAGGAGTATCAGACGATTCTCCAGATTGCCTGTGCCGACGCGCACGTCGACATCATGGCCCGGTACGACGCCAAGAACCCCACGGCGCTCAAACAACTGGTCGGCTCCGGAACGCAGTTGAAGGCATTTCCGAAGGAAGTGATGGACGCTTCCTACAAGGCGGCGCTGGAAGTATATGCGGAGACTTCGGCCAAGAATCCCGAGTTCAAGAAGGTGTACGACGATTACAAGAAGTTCCAGGATGACCAGAACCTCTGGTTCCGCATCGCCGAGGGCGCCTACGCGAACTTCATGTACAGCAAGCGCTAGGCGGCCCAAGCTCGCCGCGCTGCCGCGAAAGAAGACGGAGGCGTGGCCTCCGTTTTTCTTGGCGCTTTCGTCGTGGCGTGCCTGGCCTGATCCCGCTTCATCGCATCGCAGCGGTGGATCGGCCGCCTGCCGCCTCGCGGTTGACCTGGATCAACGGCACGCCTGGCAAATTGCGTAGAGTTGTCCGTGTTGGTGGCAGCGGCGACCTGCTCACGACCGGCAGCGGCCGATCATTTCCCGACGGAGAGACCTACGATGACAACGGAAGACAGGCAGGAAGAGACGACGAAGGAAGAGACGACGAAGGCGGTGCCGATCGATAGCGAAGAGCAGAATTGCGCCCGACGCGATTTTCTCCTCAGCATCGGCAGGTGGTCGAAGGTGGTGGTAGCCGGCGCACTCTTCGGAGGAGCTCTGTTCGATCCGGGACAAAGTGCGACTGCCGGTACCGCGTGGGCCAATGGCGGACGGGCCTGGGCCAACCGTGGCGGCGCCTGGGCCAATCGCGGCGGGGCTTGGGCCAATGGCGGCGCCTGGGCCAACCATGGGTCTGCCTGGGCCAATCGCGGTGGCACTTGGGTGAACGGTGGCCGCGCGTGGGCCAACCGTGGTGGCGCCTGGGTCAACCGCTGATTCGACAGCGGTTCGCGTGTACCGCGGGTGATCGCCTATAGTGTGCCGTCGGCGCTTGTCGCAAGCTGGAATGATCGACCGCTGATCGTCCGTCTCCAACATCCCGGTCAGATCGGCGGGTTGATGTCACTCGTCCATCCGGGCGGTCTGTTGCACATCGAGCTGCCGCTGTCCCCGTCAACCGTCGAGGAAATCGCCGAGTGGCGGCAGCCGGTGCCATTACATCTGGTATTGTCCGAGCCTCGGGATTACCCGTTGCTTTACCGTTGTACGGCACTGCTCGACCATTGCCCGGTGCGGGTGGCGATACCACTGATCGCCGGATTCGCCCGAGCAGTGAGGCTTGCCGCCAGTCTGGACTTGCCGGTCAAGCTCGATCTAGTCCCGCCACCACCGCAGCTGCTCCACGAACTGATGGATGTGCTCGATCTCTATCTGCACCGGTCCACCGTCGCGCAGCCGATCGAACCTTTCCACAGCAGTCTGTTGGCCTTCTTTCACCAGGAGCCGCTGACGCTGTGGTCGATTCAGGAAGAAGATCCGGCATTGTTTCGGGTGGTTGCCGAGAACGGCGATGAGCGTCTGCCGGGAAGGCTTGCCAGCGAGCGCTCGTCTCCGGGCAGTGGTGACTTTCTTGATGTCTGGCGGGGCGGGTTGCTCGCCGAGCAAGGCGAATGCGCATCGTGTCCGCATTTCGACTACTGCGGCGGCTACTTCAAGTGGCCGGATCGCTCTTTTTCCTGCATCGGCGTCCGCACGCTGTTTGACCGGCTGAGTCTTGCGGCCGCCGAGCTGCGCCACGACCTCGCCGCCTTTTCCAGCGAAGGCGTTGAGGATTCCCGCTGATGCCGACCCGCGAGCTTTCGCTGATCCTGCTGTCGACGCTGCAGTGCAACGCCTCCTGCGAGTACTGTTTCGAGCATCGCACCGCCGACCGGCTGACGATCGAACGCTTGGGCGTGCTCATCGGCAAGGTCCTCGATTTCCTGCAGAACGAGTCGATCGGCTCGCTGACGATCTACTGGCAGGGCGGAGAGGCGATGCTCCTGTCGCCCGACTGGTACGATCGCGCCTATGACCTGATTTCCGAAGCTGCCACGGAGCGCGGGGTCGCGATACGACATTGCCTGCAATCCAATCTGCTGGCCTACACCAAGGACTGGAATCCCGTGGTTGCGCGGATGTTCGGCAACAGCATCGGCACCTCGTTCGATTATCCGAATCTGCACCGCAAGCTTCCTGGCCGCAGCCCGGCGCACTACGACCAGCTGTGGCTGCGCAAGCTCCGCGAAGCGCAGGCGGCTGGAATTCGCATCGACGTAATTTCCCTGCCCAACCGGGCGACCCTCGAAATCGGCGCCGAACCTTTCTATGAGCACCTCGTTGACGAACTCGCTCTCACCGATCTGCAGATCAACACGCCGTTCCCCGGCGGAGAGAGCAACCCGGGCAGGCAGGAACGATCGACCATGAGCCAGGCGGAATTACTGCGCTTTCACCTCGACCTCGCAGTGATCTGGCTCGAGCGAGGGCTTGGTCGCGGCGTACGCATTGCTCCGTTCGACGCCCTGCTTGACCATTTTAGCCATCGCCATTCCGTACTGCCCTGTTTCTGGGGTGACAACTGCGTCGATCGCCTGATCGCAGTCGACGCACGCGGACACGTGGCGCAGTGCGACTGCTGGGTGACCAGCTATCCCGAGTACCGATTCGGCAACATTTTCTCCTCGGCAACGCTCGCGGAATTGCTCCGGGGCAGCGAAGCGCGCCGAAAGTTCATCGAACGACCGATGGTGCTGGCACAGCGGAAGTGCATCGATTGTGACTACCTCTCCCTGTGTCACGGAGGCTGTCCGATTCGTACTCATGCGCATCATGGCACCCTGTTCGAGACCGATCCCTACTGCGAGCTCTATCAGGAACTCTTCCGGCTTTTTGAGCAGGCGGCCGTGCGCCAGGCGCGGCAGGTTGTGAGGAGGCAGAGTGGAAGCACCGACGAAGCGATCACCGCCTGATCCCGAACGTGCCGGCTTACTGCCTGCAGGGCGCGACCCACTCCGCGGGGCGCCTCCGCGCCGATGCCCTTCCCGTGCCGCGGACAGTCAGGACAAGGAATCCGGCGAGAGCACGCGGCTTCTTGGCCACTCGTGATTCGGACCTTGACCTGAAATCATGCAGATTGCCCCGGAATCTCCCACCGAAGAACTCCTCTCGCTGCTGCTGGAGTGCGCATTGCCGATCGCCGACCTTTCGCCGACGTCTCCGGTGCAGTTCTTCGGCATTCGATCTGGTGGCACCCTGGTTGCAGTCGTGGGCCTCGAATTCCACGGCCCCTTCGCGTTGCTGCGTTCGCTCGCCGTCTCGCCGCGCTTCCGGGAGCGGGGTTTCGCTCGTTCCCTGGTTTCCTTCGCCGAATCGTTTGCTGCGTCCTGCGGGGTCGATACGCTGTTTCTCCTTACCACCACCGCGGAGCGCTTCTTTCTGGCGCTCGGCTACCAACCCGTTTCGCGCAGTGCCGCGCCCACGGTCATTCAGGCCACCGCGCAATTCGCCAGCCTTTGCCCGGTGTCGTCGGCGTTCCTGTCCCGGCGCGTCGCCGCTGCCGCCTGATTGCTGTGGCAGCGTTCGCTCCACCTGGCGCACGCGCACTGCCGACACACGGGGAACCCGGGAGCGACCGGTCAGCTGCACCAGCCCTGGCCCTGCCCCCTGGGTTTGAGCTGGATCAGGGCAGCCAGTCGCGGAAGTGCTAATCTGATCCCGACAGGAACGTGCTGCCGAGCACGGACAGGAGGTCGCAATGGCAGGCAAACGGGCGTGTCTCGCGCTTGCCGCTGTGTCACTGGCATTCGCCGGCTCGCTCTTCGCGCGCGGCCCATGGCGCGCCAGCGAAGGCAATACCAGCGGCTGGCACTTGATGACGCCGGAAGAACGCATCGAGCACCAGGCCAGGATCCGCGGATTCAAGAGCTACGACGACTGTCACGCCTACCAGTTGGCGCACCATGAGGTGATGGTCGCCCGCGCCAGCGCGCAGGGCCTGCAACTGCCAGCGCACCCCCGGGATTTTTGCGAGCAGTTGCGGTCGCAGCCGGTCGACCGATAGTCCGTCTTCCCCATGTCGATTGCCTCCCGCCTGTCGATTCCGCTGATTGCCGCCTTCCTGGTGGGTGCCCCCGTTTTCTGGGCGTTTCCCGACGAGCTTTCGGGATGGCGCAGCTTCGCCATCGTTGCCGGCTGGACCGGCTGCGGCCTGCTGCTCGCCAGCCTGCTGTTGATGATTCGCGAACCCTGGCTGGCCAGTCGGCTGGGGGGACTGGAGCGGATGTATGTCTGGCATCACCGGCTCGGAATGGCCGCCTATCTGGTGCTCCTGTGCCATCCGCTGGCGCTCGCCGCCGATGGTTGGGAAGAGCAGCCGGCCTTCGCCTGGGCCGAACTCGACCCCGGGCAGCAAGGCTGGCCCGGCTGGCTGGGCTGGGCCGCGCTGCTCGCCCTGATGGCGGGAATGGCGGCTGCCCTGGCGCCACGCCTGTCCTACTCGGCCTGGCGCGGGCTGCACGCTCTGCTGGCCGGCGCCGTCGTCCTCGCGTTCGCGCATCTGCTGCAGCTCGGGCTCGACTACCTGCTTCTGTGGACGCCGCTGCTGGCGATGAGCTTCATGCTGTGGCGGCTCGTCCGCGCCGACTACGGCGGGGCAGCCAGACCCTACGTCGTCCGCCAGGTGCACCGGCTGGCTCCGGACCTGGTCGAGGTCTCGCTGGCGCCCTTGTCGCAAGCCATCAGCGCCCAGCCCGGGCAGTTCGTGCTGGCGGCTTTCCTCGACGGCCCCCGATTCCGGGGCTGTCGCGAATTTCACCCGTTCACCATCAGTGCCCTGGCCGCCGACGGAAGGCTGTCGCTGGGCATCAAGGCCCTGGGCGACTGCACCCGCCATTTCCAGTCGGTGGAATGCGGTGTCGCCGCGCGCCTGCAGGGACCATTTGGCACCTTCCTCGCAGATCAGCCGCGCGGGCCGAGCCTCTGGATCGCCGGCGGCATCGGCATCACCCCCTTCCTTGCCGTCCTGCGGACGAGGCCGCTGCGGCAGCCGGTCCGGCTTGTCTACCTCCATCGGTCGTCGCGCGATGCCGGCTATCTCGACGAACTGCAGGCGCTGGCGGCCGCGCAGCCATCCCTGTCGCTGACGGCCATGGCCAACGCCGACGGAGTGCCGGACCTGCCGGCGATTCTTCCCGCCGCAGCCGATCTCGTCGGCGTACACTGTCATCTGTGTGGGCCACCGGGGCTGCTGACGGCGGCCGTCGCCCTCCTGCAGGCGCGAGGCGTGCCCCGGGAACGCATTCATTGCGAACGTTTCGATTTCCGATGACACGCAAACTCTTTCTGCTCGCCACTGGGCTCTTCTGGCTGGTCGTCCTCGGGGTCTGGGCGGCAAGCAGTCGGTCGCCCGCTCCCGGGGAAGCAACTCCGGTCCGTGCGATGAAACGTCTGCCGCTGACGGAAGTTGCCCGGCACAGCAGCGCCGGCGACTGCTGGATGGCCATCCACGGCAAGGTGTATGACCTGACGGCCTATCTGCCCGACCATCCGACGCGCCCCAGCGTCATTCTTCCCTGGTGCGGCAAGGAGGCCAGTGAAGCCTATCGCACCAAAACCAAAGGGCGGCCGCATTCCGCCGAGGCAGATCGCTTGCTGGCCGGCTATCAGATCGGCGTGCTCGAAGAGGGAAAGTGAGCTTGCGCCGTCGACGCGTCCGCTGCTGCCGGGAAGGAACGGTGCGGCGCCCGTCGCCGGCTCCTCGCTCGCCGCTGCTGCCGAGCACGTGCGAGCGCTGCGGGCGGACGCGGCGAGGACGGGCGATGTGCTCGATTCCCGGGGACGGCGGGTTCAACCGCTGTTGCGCAGGCCGGAGGCAATGCCGTTGATCGTCAGGTGGATCCCGCGGGCGACCCGCTCGTCGGTTTCGCCGGCCCGATAGCGCTTGAGCAGCTCGACCTGCAGGTGGTTCAAGGGGTCCATGTAGGGGAAGCGCTGCTGGATGGAGCGCCTGAGCAGCGGACTGTCGGCGAGGAAACCCTCCTGCTCCTCGATCGCCAGGAGGTGGCGACGGGTCAGTTCCCATTCGCCACGAATGAGGGCGAAAACGCGGTCGCGCAGGGCCGTGTCCGTGACCAGTTCGGCGTAGCGCGAGGCAATGGCGAGGTCGGTCTTGGCCAGTACCATGTCGATGTTCGACAGGAGAGTGCGGAAGAAGGGCCACGCCCGGAACATGCGGCGCAAGGTGGCGAGGCCGTCCGGGTGGTCGCTCAGCCAGGCGTCGACGGCGGAACCGAAACCGTACCAGCCCGGAAGCATCAGCCGGCACTGGGCCCAGCTGAAGACCCAGGGAATGGCGCGCAGGTCCTCGATGCGGTCGGTCGCCTTGCGTGATGCCGGCCGGCTGCCGATGTTCAGCCTGGCGATTTCGGAAACCACCGTGGACTGGCGGAAATACTGCGTGAAGCCCTCGGTTTCATAGACCAGGCGACGATAGGCGCGGAAGGCCAGATCGGACAGGCGATCCATCACCGGGTGGAAGGCCTCGGCCGACTCGACGCGGTTTTCATGGTCGGTGAGGCTGGCTTCGAGGGTGGCGGCGAGCAGCACTTCCAGGTTGCGGCGGCCGGTGCCCGGATTGCCGTACTTGGAGGAAATCACCTCGCCCTGTTCGGTCAGACGGATCTGGTCCGAAACCGCCCCGGCCGGCTGGGCGAGGATCGCCTGATAGCTCGGGCCGCCGCCGCGGCCGACCGAGCCGCCGCGGCCGTGAAAAATGCGCAGGCGCATGCCGTGCTCGCGGCAGACGCGAGCCAGCTCGATCTCGGCCCGGTACAGCTCCCAGCAGGAAGTGAGAAAGCCGCCATCCTTGTTGCTGTCGGAATAGCCGAGCATGATCTCCTGCTCGCAGCCGCGTGCGGCAAGCAACTCGCGGTAGACGGGCAGGCGAAACAGCGTGTCCATGATGGTGGCAGCCTGCTGCAGGTCGGCGATCGTTTCGAACAGCGGGATGACGTTCATCTCCAGGCGCGGATCGGCACCGGGTCGCAGCAGGCCCGACTCCTTCAGCAGCAGGGCGACTTCGAGCAGATCCGAGACGCCGTCGGTCTTGGAAATGATGCAATTGGGCAGGGCGGCGGCGCCATAGCGCAGGCGCAGCTCGCGCGCGGCGAAAAAGATGGCGAGTTCGCCCCGGGTTTCCTCCGAGTAGGCGAGATAGGGCGAATACAGGGGTCGCGGCGTTCCCAGTTCCTGCAGCAGCAGCGCGATACGTGCCGGTTCTTCGAGCGCCGAGTAGTCGGCACAGCGCCCGGCAGCAGTCAGCAGGTCGGCAACGGTGCGGGCATGGACTTCGGAGTTCTGACGCAGGTCGATTGGCGCAAGGTGGAAACCAAAGATCTGAATTGCCCGGAGCAGCCGACGCAGGCGGCCACCGGCGAGCAGCGCGCTGCCATTGGCCTGGAGCGAACCGGCGAGGATCTTGAGATCGTCGCGCAGGTCTCCGGCGCAGGCGTAGGGTTCGGCGTCCGCCACCGCATGCCGCAAGGGTTCCAGGTGATCGAAGGAGCGCGAAGTTGCGGCGAGACGGGCGTAGATGCCGGTGAGCGCGCGCCGGTAGGGCTCGTCCGCACGCTGCGGCGAACGGTCGGGAGAGGCTTCGTCCAGCGCCTCGAGTTCGCGGGAGACCTTGACCAGCAGACTCGACATGGGCAACTCGGCGCCGAGCGCATGGATTTCGCCGAGGTAGAAATCCAGGGTGGCCGTCGATTGCAGGCGCAGCGTCTCGTGCAGGATTTCGGCCGTAACGAAGGGGTTGCCATCGCGGTCGCCGCCGATCCAGCTGCCGACGCGGAGGAAAGGCGGCAGGACCCAGCGATCGCCGGGATAGCGGGCTTCGAGTTGCTCGGCTGCCTGAATGTAGAGATTCGGCAATTCGGTGAAGAAGGTCGATGCGAAATAGCCGATGCCGCTCTTCACCTCGTCGATCACCTTCAGGCGCACCGGTCGCAGCATGCGCGTCTGCCAAAGCGTCAGGACGGCGCGGGCGAGGCCGGCGGCGTTCTCTGCCTGCTCCTCGGGCGTGAGTCGTTGCCGGTCGCGCACGTCGAGCAGGCGCTCGATCTCGCGCTGGCTTTGCAGCGTGCTCTGGCGCTGCACCTCGGTGGGATGGGCGGTGAGTACCGGCGAGATCAGC
>WBZT01000486.1_pt1 | contig 32177 bp, 27 predicted proteins | sample 5204241 | NCBI WGS metagenome assembly WBZT01 (sample SAMN12344358, study PRJNA552823) | activated sludge metagenome | biome: Activated sludge suspended growth; feature: Nitrification reactor; material: Wastewater; isolation source: activated sludge from nitrification reactor of wastewater... | reverse complement strand
CCAGGAAATTGAAAAGGGCGGCGGCATTGAGGTTGCGCTGCGCGCTGGTACACCACAGAAAGCCGTGGCCGAAACGGCCGCGAAGAAAATCAAGGCCGTGACGAGCCGGCGCGATTCCATCGTCGGCGTAAATCAATACGCAAATCCGAAGGAGAAGCCGCTCGAAGTTCCCGCTGCCGACGCGAAGACGTTCCACCGGCGGCGTGTGCAACAGATTTCGTCCCACCGAACCGAGTTGGAAGATGCCGAAAGCCAGCTTGTGTTGGACCGGCTCGCCAAAGTCATCGGATTGAAAGGTGTGGAATTGTTCAGCGCGTGTGTTGAAGCCGTAAACGCCGGCGCCACGCTCGGCGAAACTACGCGTGCGCTGCGCATCAACGATTCGCCGTCCGAGCCGATCACGCCCGTTTGCATCACGCGCGCGGCGACGCCGATTGAAGCATTGCGGGCGGCAATGAATCGTCGCGCCGGCGGCCCGGCGAAAGTCTTCCTGTGCAACATGGGTTCGCTCAAGGAGCACAAAGCGCGCGCGGACTTTTCGCGCGGCTTTTTCAGCGTCGGCGGTTACGAGGTGATTTCTCCCACTGGTTTCAAGACGCCCGAAGACGCTGTCACGGCGTTGCTCTAATCCCACGCAGACATCGCGGTGATTTGTTCGACGGACGAAAATTACCCCGCACTCGTTCCAGCGCTGACCGAAGAGATTCGCACGCAGAAGCCGGGCGCGATCATCGTGCTCGCGGGTTATCCAACCGAGCAAATTGAAGCGCACAAGAGATCCGGAGTGCATGAGTTCATTCACATTCGCGCCGATGTGGTCGAGGTGCTGTCGCGGATTCACGCCAAGCTGGGGATTGCCCGATGAAAACTTTTCCTGACTTCACAAAGGTTGAACTGAACACGAACCCCGCGCCGGTGACGTTCGCGCAATGGCGCGCGAAGTTCGAGGCCGAAACCGGCAAGTCCCTGAACGATTTGGTTCATCAAACACTCGAGCAGATTGACCTGCAACCGCTCTACACCGCCGCCGATCTCGCGAGTTGCGAACATCTCGACACGATGCCGGGACTCGCCCCATTCGTGCGCGGACCTTACGGCTCGATGTATGTGACCAAGCCGTGGACGGTGCGGCAATACGCCGGGTTTTCCACGGCGGAGGAGTCGAATGCGTTCTATCGCCGCAACATCGCGGCCGGCCAGCAAGGTCTGTCCGTCGCGTTCGATTTGCCGACACATCGCGGTTACGACTCCGATCATCCGCGCGCGTTTGCGGATGTCGGCAAGGCCGGCGTGGCGGTGGATTCGATCCTCGATATGAAGGTGCTGTTCGACAGCATCCCGCTCGATCGCATTTCCGTTTCGATGACGATGAACGGCGCGGTGCTGCCGGTGATGGCGTTCTACATCGTCGCCGCCGAGGAGCAGGGCGTCACGCTCGACAAACTTTCGGGCACGATCCAGAACGATATCCTCAAGGAATACATGGTGCGGAACACCTACATTTATCCGCCCGCACCTTCGATGCGCATCATCGCGGACATCTTTGCGTTCACGTCGCAGAAGATGCCGAAGTTCAACTCGATCTCGATCTCCGGCTATCACATGCAGGAAGCCGGTGCGACGGCGGACCTTGAAATGGCCTATACGCTCGCCGACGGCGTGGAATACGTCCGCACCGGCATCAAGGCGGGGATGGATATTGACGCGTTCGCACCGCGGCTCTCGTTCTTCTGGGCGCAGGGCAAAAACTTTTTCATGGAGATCGCAAAGATGCGCGCCGCTCGCGGGCTGTGGGCAAAACTCATCAGGCAATTCAATCCGAAGAATCCGAAATCCATGGCGCTGCGCACGCATTCGCAGACGTCAGGTTGGTCGCTCACGGAACAGGATCCGTTCAACAACGTCGCGCGCACTTGCATCGAAGCAATGGCCGCCACGCTCGGCCACACGCAGTCGCTGCACACGAACGCGCTCGATGAAGCCATTGCGTTGCCGACGGATTTTTCGGCCCGCATCGCGCGCAATACGCAGCTCCTGCTCCAGGAAGAAACCGGCATCTGTAAAGTGATCGACCCGTGGGGCGGTTCGTTCTACGTCGAAGCGCTCACGAACGAAATCATGCGGCGCGCGTGGGGGCACATCCAGGAAGTCGAAGCGCTCGGCGGCATGGCGAAGGCGATTGAGACTGGTCTCCCGAAGCTGCGCATCGAAGAAGCCGCGGCCCGACGGCAGGCGCACATTGATTCCGGCAAGGAAGCGATCATCGGCGTGAACACGTTGCGGCTGGAGAAAGCGGAAAAGCTCGACGTACTCGAAGTGGACAACACCGCGGTGCGCGATTCGCAAATCAAGCGGCTGCAAAAACTCAAAGCCGAACGCGACAACGCCAAGGTGATCAGTTGTCTCGAAGCGCTCTCGAAGTCAGCCGAGACGGGCAATGGTAATCTGCTCGAACTCGCCGTGGATGCAGCGCGCGCACGGGCGACGCTGGGCGAGATTTCCTTCGCGCTGGAGAAACATTTCAACCGGCACAAAGCCGTCATCCGATCTGTGAGTGGCGTGTATCAATCCGAATTCGGGCAGGACCCGCAAATCGAACAGGTCCGCAAACTGACTGAAACGTTCGCTGAGAACGAAGGGCGGCATCCGCGCATCCTGATCGCCAAGATGGGTCAGGATGGCCACGACCGCGGCGCGAAAGTGGTGGCGACGGCTTACGCCGACCTCGGTTTCGACGTGGACATCGGTCCGCTGTTCCAGCAACCGGACGAAGCCGCGCGCATGGCGGCGGAGAACGACGTGCATGTCGTCGGCATCAGTTCGCTCGCGGGCGGGCACAAGACGTTGCTCGTGCAGTTGCGCGATGAACTCAAGAAGCTCGGTCGCGAGGACATCATGATCGTGGTGGGCGGCGTGGTTCCGCCGCAGGATTACGATTTCCTGAAAGCGAACGGCGCGGCGGCGGTGTTCGGGCCGGGGACGTTTATTCCGGATGCAGCCAGGGAGATTTTGACGCAATTGAATCGGGCGCTCGATTGATGAAACGGCATGGCAAAGCGAATGATCAGAAGCGGAGTTGGAGGATGCGCGTGCGCGTTCCCCTCACCCCGGCCCTCTCCCGTGGGGAGAGGGAGAATCGTTCGCCGCGTGTTGCGATGTCGAAGCGGGCTGGTTCGCTTGGTTCGCTTGATGTTCGTCGTACAACCTGTGACGGAGAAGTTGAGTGGTGCTTTCGAATGTTCCGCACCGCTCCATCGCTGTTCCCTCTCCCAGCGGGAGAGGGTCAGGGTGAGGGAGAACCGCCGCTTAGAGGGCTTCAACAACGCATGAGCGACGCCAGCAACAACTTCGTCCCGCGGCATCCGCGCCGCCTAACGGTAGCGGATTATGTGGCGGGCGTGCTGGCCGGTGATCGCGCGGTGCTGGCGCGGGCGATTACTTTGGTGGAAAGTGGCTCGCGCGTTCACGAAGCGCAGGCGCAGGAGGTTCTCAATCGTTTGTTGCCGCACACGGGGAAAGCCAAGCGCATCGGTATTACGGGCGTGCCGGGCGTCGGTAAAAGCACGTTCATCGAGACGTTCGGTTGCCAGCTCGTCGAGCGCGGTCACAAGCTCGCGGTGCTGACTATTGATCCAACCAGCGTGCGTTCCGGCGGTAGCATTCTCGGCGACAAGACGCGCATGGAGAAGTTGAGCGTTGCGCCGAATGCGTTCATCCGGCCATCGCCGTCGGGCGACAGCCTCGGTGGCGTGGCGCGGCGAACGCGAGAGACGATGCTGCTCTGCGAAGCGGCGGGCTTCGGCACGATTCTCGTCGAGAGCGTCGGCGTGGGGCAAACGGAGATCGCGCTGCGTTCGATGGTGGATTTCTTTCTGTTGCTGCTGCTGCCCGGCGCGGGCGACGAATTGCAGGGCATCAAGAAGGGCATCGTTGAAATGGCCGACTTGGTTTTGATCAACAAGGCGGACGGAGAAAATCGTTTGCGCGCCGAACACGCGCGCGCGGATCAGGATGCCGCGTTGCATTACACGCAACCAGCGACACCCGGATGGAAAACGGAAGTGTCCCTCGTTTCGGGTCTCACGGGTGAAGGGCTGCCGCAAGTTTGGGAGCGTATCGAGAAGTACTTTGCCGAGCTTGAACCCGAGGGCGCCATCGCCAAGCGCCGTCAGCAACAGACGCTGGAGTGGTTAAATGATTTGATTCACGACGAGCTGCGGCGGCGTTTTGATCGTGATCCGCGCGTGATCGCGAAGCTGCCGGAATTGCGCGCGGCGTTGTTGCAGGGCGGAATGACCGCGGTTCGCGCCGCACAGATTTTGTTGGCCGCTCACAGCGAGACGGACCAAAGCACGACGAAGGAGAATCTATGATCAAGAAAATTGACCATCTCGGAATCGCAGTGAAGTCACTGGATGAAGCCGTGCCTTATTATGAGAAGGCGCTCGGCTTGAAGTGCGAGCATCGCGAGGAAGTGCCGTCGCAGAAAGTGCGTACGGCGTTTTTCAATTGCGGCGAGGTGCATTTGGAACTGCTCGAGCCGACGGATCCGGAAAGCCCGATCGCAAAGTATCTGGAGAAGAATCCGGCGGGCGGCATTCATCACATCGCGTTCGGCACGGACGACGTGCAGGGGCAACTCAAGCAGGCGGCGGATGCGGGCGTGAAGTTGATTCACGACAAACCCTTCGACGGTGCTGGCGACAAGCTCGTGGCGTTCCTGCATCCGAAGTCAACCTACGGCGTGCTCACGGAATTCTGCATGCCCAAACCCAATTGATTTTATGGCCATACCCAAAGAATTCCTCGACGAACTGGAGAAGAAGCGCGCTGAAGCCCGGCAGGGCGGGGGCGCGGACAAACTCGATGCCCGCCGCAAGAAAGGCGTGATGACCGCGCGCGATCGGATCAATGAACTGTTCCAAACGGGAACGTTTCAGGAATCCGGCATGCACGCGGACCATGATTGTCACAATTTCGGCATGGAAAAGAAGTCCCTGCCCGGCGACGGCGTGGTGACGGGCACGGGCCTGGTGGATGGCCGTGCGGTGGCAGCGTTCAGCCAGGACTTCACCGTGGGCGGCGGCGCGCTCGGGCGCATTCACGCGAAGAAAATTTGCGATGTGATGGAGCATGCGCTCAAGGCCGGCTGCCCGATCGTCGGCTTCAACGACTCGGGCGGGGCGCGGATCCAGGAAGGTGACGATTCGTTGTCGGGCTACGGGCAAGTGTTCTTCCGCAACGTGCTGGTCTCGGGCGTGGTGCCGCAGATCGCGGTCATCGCCGGTCCGTGCGCGGGAGGTGCGGCATATTCGCCGGCGTTGATGGACTTCCTAATCATGGTGAAGGGCAGCGCGAACATGTTCATCTGCGGACCGGAGGTAATTCAAGCGGTCACCGGTCAAAAATGCACCATGGACGAAATCGGCAGCGCGCAGGCGCACGCCAGCGTGAGCGGCAACATTCATTTCGTGGCGGAAAACGATGCGGACGCGGTGCGCCTCGTGAAGAAGCTGCTGTCGTATCTGCCGTCGAACAACGTGATGGATCCGCCGCACCATCCGACGCCGCAGGTGGACCTGAGCGCCGATCCCGAGTTCAACAAGCTCGTGCCGGACGATTCCAAGAACCCGATGGATGTCACCAAAGTCATCGCGCGGCTCGTGGACAAAGGCGATTACCTGGAAGTGATGAAGGACTTCGCGAAGAACATCGTGATCTGCTTCGCGCGCATCCAGGGTGTGGTGGTGGGCATCATCGCGAATCAATCCGCGGTGAAAGCCGGCACGCTGGACATTGATGCGTCGGACAAGGCGGCGCGCTTCATTCGTTTCTGCAACGTGTTCAACATTCCGATTGTGAACCTGGTGGACGTGCCGGGATTTTTGCCGGGCGTCGCACAGGAACGCGGCGGCATCATTCGTCACGGGGCAAAAATGCTTTTCGCCTACGCGTCGGCAACGGTGCCGAAGATCACGGTGATCTTGCGCAAGGCGTACGGCGGCGCGTATCTCGCCATGTGCAGTTCGGATATGGGTGCGGACGCGGTTTACGCGTGGCCGACTGCCGAAATTGCAGTGATGGGCGCAGAGGGCGCAGTGAAAATTCTCTACAAACGCGAGATTGCCGCCGCGGCCGACCCGAAGAAGGAAGAGGCCAAACTCGTGGCGGATTACCGTGCGCATTTCTGTTCGCCGTATGAGGCGGCGAAGAAGGCAATGATCAACGATGTCATCGCGCCGGCCGAAACGCGCGCCGTGGTTTCGCTCGCGTTGCGCAACTTGCTCAGCAAACGCGAGACGCGTCCGCCGAAAAAGCACGGCACGATTCCGCTGTGAGCCAACCCCATTGAGCCATGAGCAATCCCACTCAGCCTCCCGACGACCTGTCGCCCGCCGAATCGAACCTCGGCAAGGTGCTCGCGTTGATTCACCGCGTGTTGCCGCGGTTGGACGATCCCGCGCGCAAAGCCGAAGTGCAATCGGCGTTGAGCAAGGCGTCGTCGTTGCTCGAAGCTGCGCGCGCGGCGCACAGCGGTGGCGTGGCGAGTTTGCCGCCGATTGGCGCGCAGCAAGTCGCCACTGCGGTCGCGCCGGAAATCGCTGCCGTGATCGCGGCTGCAGTTTCGGTCGTGCTGGACCGGCCGTATCGGCTCGTTTCCGTGCAACAGGTGACGGTGCCCGTGGTGCCGCACCTCAACGTCTGGGCGGTGGAAGGCCGCACGCAGATTTTTATGTCCCATAAAGTCCGCTGACCACTCTCAATCCCATGATCAAAAGACTTCGCGTCACAGTTGATGGCAATTCCTACGATGTCACCGTCGAGTTGCCCGATGAAACCAGCGCGCCCGCTGTTGCTGCGGCTCCGGTAACTCCGGTGATTGCCGCGCCAGTGCCAGCGCCCGCTGCTCCGGCAACTCCCAAACCCGTGTCGGCAACGGTCGCGCCGTCCGGCCCCGCCGGCCCCGGCGACGTGCCAAGTCCGTTGGCCGGCCGCGTAACGGCGGTGGTTGTGACCGTCGGACAGGAAGTGAAGGAAGGCGATCACCTAATCACGCTCGAAGCGATGAAGATGAATACATTCGTCTTCGCGCCGAAGGGCGGAAAGATCGCCGAAGTGAAGACCGCCGTTGGTGCAACAGTGGAGGAAGGGCAGTCGCTGGTGAAGATCGGCTAGTTGGGCTGAGATTATTCGTGAGCACTGAGCACGCAACCGATCCTACCGTTCTCCCTCACCCCGGCCCTCTCCCGCTGGGAGAGGGAGGCGCGCACGCCGTCTCCCGTGGAATCATTTACTCGCGTACGACGGATGTGCCGTGGCGATTGCACGAGCACGCGGAAGTCACTTCAACCAATCTCATCGCGGCCAATCTTCCAGCGTGGCACGCCGTTCGCGCTGACACGCAAACGGCGGGACGCGGACGCTTCCAACGCCAATGGGTTTCCGACGCGGGCGGATTGTGGCTTTCCGCCGTTGTGCCCGTCGAAACTAATTCGCCGGCGTGGCGCATGTTGCCGTTGGCAACCGGGCTGGCGATTTGTCAGACGCTGCGCGCGACGGGCGTGAAAGAACTGCGACTCCGCTGGCCGAACGACGTGCTCGTGAGCGATGGCAAACTTGCGGGTTTGTTGATTGATCAATTCAAGCCGGGGCTCGCGGTCGTCGGCATTGGCATCAATGTCAAAAACCAGCCGCAAGCGCGCGACGCAAACTTGAACGGTCACGTGGCGCGGCTGGCGGACTTGGTTTCGCCCGCGCCGTCGGTGCGCGATCTGGCGGTTCATGCTTTGGCGTCGCTCAAAATCGTCTGGCAGCAGGTTTTAGATTACGGGCCGGGGATCATTCTCGAACGCGTGAATGCGTTGTGGGATTTGCCGCGGCGCGTGCAACTCGATCTGGATGGTCGCTTGATCAGCGGGGCGTTTGTGGGCGTGGACGCACGCGGGCGACTGCAACTGTGCGGCGCCGATGGCGCGATTGATTTCTTTGAGCCGCAGGATGTGCGGCTGTTGCGGGACATACCTTGAACTTTTCATGAAACCATTGACCAAACTGACGGCCGAAGAGGCGGCACAATTCGTAAACCACGGAGAAACCATCGCCGTCAGCGGCTTCACCGCGGCGGGCGCGCCCAAGTCCGTGCCCAGCGCCATCGCGACGCGGGCGGAAGCGGAGCACGCTGCGAATCGTCCGTTCAAAATCAATCTCATTTCCGGCGCTTCGACGGGCCGCTCGCTCGACGGTGCGCTGGCGCGGGCGAAGGCGCTCGGTTTCCGTACGCCGTATCAATCCGACCCCGATTTGCGCAAGAGCATCAACGCCGGCGAGACGCAGTTCTTCGACATGCACCTCTCGCGGTTGCCGCAGGACGTGCGTTACGGATTCCTCGGCCATGTTCACACCGCAATCATCGAAGCGAGCGAAGTGACGAAGTACGGCGAGATTGTGCTGACCTCGTCCGTGGGCGCGTCGCCGACGTTCTGCCGGCTGGCGGACAAGATCATCATTGAGCTGAACCGTTACCACCCGCCGATCCTGCGCGGCTCGCATGATATTTACGAACCGGCCGATCCGCCGGAGCGCAGCGACGTGCCAGTGTTCAAGCCGTCGGACCGCATTGGGTCGCCCGTCATTCTGGTTGATCCGGCGAAGATTCTTGGCGTGGTGGAAACAAATTTGCCGGACGAAACCAGCGCGTTCGATGCCGTGAGTCCGATTACCGCGAAGATTGGCGAACACGTCGCCGAATTTCTCGCCGCGGAAATCAAGCGCGGTTTGATTCCAAAAGCCTTTCTCCCGGTGCAATCCGGCGTCGGCGACACGGCCAACGCGGTATTGATGGCCATGGCGGATCATCCGGAGATCCCAAACTTCCAGATGTACACCGAGGTCATTCAGGACGCGGTGATTTCGCTGATGAAGAAAGAGCGAGTAACGTACGCCAGCGGCTGTTCGCTGACGGTGCCGCCGCCGACGCTCGAAGGCATTTACGCGGACTGGGAATTTTTTCGCCCGCGATTGCTGTTGCGTCCGCAAGAGATCACGAACAATCCCGAGATCGTCCGCCGCATCGGCACGATCTCGGTCAACACCGCCATCGAAGTGGATTTGAGTGGCAACGTGAACAGCACGCACGTGCTCGGCAAGCACATGATGAACGGCATCGGTGGCTCGGCGGATTTCGCGCGGGCGTCGTTCCTCTCGATGTTCATCTGCCCGTCCGTCACGAAGGGCGGCAAGATCAGCACGATTGTTCCGATGGTGAGCCATCTCGACAGCAGCGAGCATTCGGTGTGCGTGATCGTGACGGAACAAGGCGTGGCCGATCTGCGCGGCAAGTCGCCCTCGGAGCGTGCCCGATTGATCATCGAGAAATGCGCGCACCCGGATTACCAGCCGTTGTTGCGTGATTATCTCAAGAGCGGTGGCAACGGTCACACCTTGCACAGTCTCGGGCTGGCCTTCGGGATGCACCTGAGCTACGGCAAGCACGGCGACATGCGGAAAGTGAATTGGGCGGACTACGATTAGTCCGTTGGGTTGGGGAGCGGGGGACTGCGCGAGCGGTTCCCCGCTATTTCTTTTTCCAACCGGGACCGCGTACCACCTGGCCGGGCTTCGCCCCGGTGTGTTCGCCGGCTTTCAAAACCGGCACGCCGTTCACGATAACATCGCGGACGCCGGTCGCGAACTGATGCGGTTGCTCGAATGTGGCGTGATCCTGAATCGTTGTGGGATCGAATACGACCACGTCAGCAAAGTAACCCGGCTTCAATGCGCCGCGACGGTCGAGTTTCAGCGTCTTGGCCGGAAACGCGGTGAGCCGCCGCACTGCCTCCGCGAGCGAAATGATTTTCTCATCGCGCACATATTTGCCGAGCAGCCGGGCGAAGTTGCCGTAGGCGCGCGGGTGCGGGTTGGATTTCAGGAACGAACCCTCGGGCGAGTAAGAACCTTCATCGGAATCAAAGCTGACCCAGGGCAGCGCAATTTGTTTTCGCACGTTCGCTTCGGACATCAGAAAGTAAATCGTCGAAACGCGGCTGCCGTCTTCGATGACCAGGTCCATCGCGGTGTCCTCCGGCGAAGTGCCGCGAAATTTGGCGACCTCCGCCAGCGTTTTGCCTGTGTACGGTTTGAGTTGATCGCTTTTGAAACCGACGAGCAGCACTTTGTCCGGCGAGCCAGCGGCGAGGTAAAGGCTTTCCCACTTGTCGGTGGGTGTGGTCATTTCCTTTCGCACGCGCTCGCGAATGGCCGGGTCTTTGAGGCGCGCGGCCCATTCCTTGTAACCGCCTTCCTGCACCCAGGGCGGCATCGCAGCGTCGAGGCCGGTGGCGCCGGCGGTGTAGGTGTACATGTCGGCGGTGATTTTCAAACCACGTTTGCGGGCGGCTTCGATCTTCCGGATGGCGGCGTCCAGCTTGTTCCAGTTGGGTTTGCCGGCGGCTTTCAGGTGATAAATCTCCGCCGGGATGCGGGCTTCCTCCGCGATACGGATCAGCTCATCGAGCGCTTCGAGAAAGGCATTTCCCTCGCTGCGCAGGTGCGAGATGTACATGCCTTGGTATTTCCTCGCGACCTTGCTGAGTTCAATCAGTTCGTCCGTTTGCGCGTAGAAGGCCGGCGCGTAAATCAGTGACGAGCCCACGCCCAGCGCGCCTTCTTCCATTGCCTCGGCCACGAGCTTTTTCATCCGCGCCAGTTCATCCTGCGTCGGCGGACGGTTTGCGTAGCCGAGTTCGTGAATCCGCACCGTCGTCGCGCCAACGAAGGATGCCACGTTGCAGGAAACGCCGCGCCGGACCAGATGCTCCAGGTATTCGCCGAGCGTGGTCCAGGCGACATCGTATTTGATGTCACCCTGCGATTCGCGCTGGTTCGCCTTCATGGCATCGTTCAGTGGCCCCATGGATTCGCCTTCGCCCATGACTTCGAGCGTCACGCCCTGCCGGATGTCGCTCTGTGAACGGCCGTCTTCGATCAGCGATTCGTTGGCCCAACTGAGCAGGTTGATGAAGCCGGGCGCAACGGCGAATCCGGCCGCGTCGAGTTCGACTTTGGCTTGCGCCTTGGCGAGTTTGCCGATCGCCGCGATTTTTTCACCGGTGATGGCGACGTCAGCGACGAAAGGCTCCTCGCCGCTGCCGTCGTAGATCGTGCCGTTGCGGATGATCAGATCGTAGTTCGCCCCGGGGGCCGTCAGTTGGGCGAAAAGCAAAAGCGCGAAGGGCCAATGAACTTGGTGCATGCCGTCATTTCTCCACAAACCTCCGCACAGGCAAGCCAAATACCGCGGTCCGCTTCCAATGGCGCTCAACCGTGTGCTATTCCGCGTTGGCTGGCATCCGGCAGGGGGCGAGGCTCAGCTTCTCAACCCGCCCAAAGCCCAGCAGCCAAAACCAAAAATGATCGCGCCGGACAGGCGGTTGATCCAAACCAACGCGCGTGGCTCGCGGGCGGCGCGAAACCAGCCGACCCCCAGACTCAACACCAGCCACCACACAGCCGAGCCAAGGAAGACGCCCGCGACAAGCGCCGCGGCCGAGCGGTAGTCGCCCTTTGCCCCCGCCAGGCCAAGCCCCGCGAAGACGGCGGTGAAGGAGAGAATCGTCATCGGGTTGGTCAGCGTCAGCAGAAACGTGGAGGCGTAATTGGCCGCCCGGCCGCCCGGCTTCAACGCCGCCTCGCGCGAGGCCGGCGCGGCGAGAGCAGTCTTGATTCCGAGGTAACAGAGGAACAGTCCCCCCACGAGCCGCAGCCAGTGGCTTTGCTCCAGGAGAAAGTTGGTGACCGCCGTCAGCCCGAAGCCGGCGACGCAACCATAAATGCCGTCGGCGCTCGCGGCGCCGAGGCCGGAGACGAATCCCGCGAGTCGCCCCTCCGCCAGCGTGCGCCGGATGCAGAGCACGCCAATCGGCCCGACGGGCGCTGCGATGGACACGCCGATCACCAAGCCGCGAAGAAATAGTTCGGCAGACACGCGCGGCTAGTTCGCTTTCGGCCGGCTCCTGTATTTCTCGTAGAGCTTCGTGTGCCGGGTTTCCAGGCTCACCTCCTGGCCGCCGATCCACGCCCGCTTCACGTTCGTGCGAAGGTCGAGAATGTCGCCGTCGCACGCGAAGAGCGTCGCCAGCTTTTCCGGTTCGATCGAACCCAGCCGGTCCCCCACACCCGCGAGCTGCGCCGGATACAGCGTGATCGCTTTCAACGCCTCGTCCGCCGGCCACCCGAACGCCACTGCCTGCGCCGCTTCGTAGGGCAGGTTTTTCACCAGCGACGCGCGATAACTGCTCAAGCTCATCACCACTTTTACGCCCGCCTTCGTCAGCACGCCGGGCGCGGCAAACTGCACGTCATAAGCGTCGGCGTCCGTCGGTGGCTGGGTGAAAGTGTGGTTGTAGATCACGGGCACATGGTTTGACGCCAGCAAGCTGGCGACCTTCCACGCGTTGCGCGCCTCGGCGAGGATGATCTTGAACTGGTTCGTCTCGGCCCATTTCACCGCGGCGCGAATCTGCCGCGCGTCGTCGGCGTGAACCACGAGCGGCACTTCACCGCGCACCGCCGGCAGCATCGCCTCCCAGGCAGGCACGCGGGCAAAACCCGCGTCGTCCTTCGCCGCGTCGCGGGCTTTGGCGTAGGCGCGGGCTTCCTGAAAGAAGTCATCGAGCGATTTCACTTTCTCCCGCCGCTCCTTGTCCTGCTCTTCGAGCGGTTTCCATTTCTCCTTGTTGCGGGCGCGTTCCTTTGACGTCGTGTCCAGTCCGGCCGCCGGCCAGTAAACGTGGAGCGCCATTGGCTTCTTGAACGCCATCTGCTCGGTCGTCCAGCCGGTCAGCGCGACGAGGCCGGATTGTCCCGCGACCACGCCGCCCTCGGGCGCCGGCTCGAAATACGCCACGCCGTTCGCGCGGGCCACGGGCAGCAACTCGGAATCGGGATTCACCGCCAGCCACGAGCGCACGTCCGGCGTGAACTCGCCGACTTCGGCGCTGTCGCGTGTCGAGCGCACCGCCTCGATTTCCACCAGACCCATGCCGGTGTTCAACGCGATCAAGCCGGGGTAAAGATGCAGCCCTTTCAGGTCAACGCGCTTCGCGTCTGTGGGAACGAGGGTGCGCGTCGGCAAACTGGCATCGAACACGCCCTTGATCTTGCCGTCTTGCACGAGCACATCGCCGCTGGCGATGGCCGGACCGGAGACGGGGTGAATCGTTGCCCCAGCCAGCAGGAGCGTTTCGGCGGCAAGCGGGTTGGGGCATACGAGACTGAAGGCGACGGATGCGCTCGCGGCTGCGGAGCAAATCGTAAATCGTAAATCGCAAATCGTAAATTTCATTGCTCGCCTCCCTCATCCAGGCAGTGCCGTTCCGCGCCATCGAATTGATGTTCCAGCGCCACGCGGAAGAACGAGCCGTCATCCTTCCCGCCGCCATCGCCGCCCCCTCCGCCGGAGAGTTTCGCGAGTTTTTTCACCTTCGCAATCAAGTCAGCGCGTTCCTTATTCAAAGCGGCCGCCCGGTCAGCGGCAAGCGAGCGGTCGAAATACTTCTTGCCGTCAATCCATGTTTGCAGCACCACGCTCCGCGAATCTAGGGGATGGCCCGACCAGATCACGAAGTCCGCGTCCTTGCCGGGTTCCAGCGAGCCGACACGCTTGTCTATGCCCAACTGCTTCGCCGGATTGATCGTCACGAACTTGAGCGCCTCGATCTCCGGCGTGCCGCCGAATTTGACTGCCTTCGCCGCTTCCGTGTTCAGCCGCCGTGCGAGGTCGGAGGAATCAGAGTTGAACGACACCGTCACGCCGCGCTCGCGCATGAGCGAGCCGTTGAAGGGAATCGCGTCATAGACCTCGAACTTGTAGGCCCACCAGTCCGAAAAGCACGAACCGCCCGCGCCGTGCGCCGCGATTTCATCGGCGACCTTGTAGCCTTCGAGCACGTGTTGCAACGTGCCGATGCGAACTTTGAAACTCTCCATCGTGCGCATAAACGCCAGAATTTCGTCCTGCCGATAGCTATGGCAATGGATCAACCGTTTGCCCTCGATGATTTGACCGATGGTTTCCAGTTCGAGATCGCGCCGCGGTTGCGGACCGTCGGAAGTTTCGAAGTTCTTCCAAGCGGCCAGATACTGCTGTGCGGCGGTAAACCGGTTCGCGTGGAACGTCGGCACGCCCATGCGCGTTTGCGGGAAACGCGTGGTCATCTTGTCGCCCCAGTTGGATTGCTTCACGTTTTCGCCGAGCGCGAATTTGATGCCCGGCATCGCGCCCTCGAACTTCAATCCTTCCGGCGACGCACCTTCGCGCAGCTTGATGACCTGGTTTTGGCCGCCAATGGGATTGGCCGAGCCGTGCAGCAGATTCGCCACGGTCAGCCCGCCGGCGAGCTGTTCGTGAATGTTCCGCGTCTCGGAATTCACCACGTCGCCGATGCGGCACATGGCGGTCGAGGGCAAAGTGGATTCGTTGACCGCGCCGAGAATGGCGGAATGGCTGTGGGCATCAATGAGGCCGGGAGTGATGTAAGATTCACTCGCCTCAATCCTTAAAGTTTTGGTGTTGTCCAACGCGTATGGGAATCCTCTGCCGTTCATGGCTCGAATTCTCCCGCCCTCTATCAGGAGCGAGCCGTTGGTCGTAATCCCCTCCGGTCCACAGGACCAAACTGTCCCGCCACCAACTAACACCACGGGCGGATTCGTAATTGGCCCGCGCCCGGCCAGTGGCGAACGCGCAATCCGCTTCGTCTGAAGCTCCTTCAACTCCGATTCCTTTTTTTCCTTGTCCGCTGTTGCCTTCGCCTCCTTCTCCTTGTCGGCTGCGTCGTCCTTCTTCGCTTCCTTCGCACTTTCTTTCGCCGGCTGGACATGGTAGTTGCGCCCATCCACCCAGACCTCGCGCACTCTCGCCTCGGGATCGAAGTAGCCTTTGCCGTCCACAAGCGTGAGGTTTGCGATCTTGCCCGGCTCGATGGTGCCGAGCTGTTTCTCCACGCCGCAAAGTTTCGCCGGCACAGTCGTGAGCGCTGCCAGCGCGTCGTCCTCGGACAGGCCCCGCTCCAGCGCGAGCTTGAGGTTTTTGCGGAACGCCTTCTTGTCGCTCAACGCGTAGGTTGTGAGCGCGATCTCCAGCTTCTGCTGCCTCAGCACCGCCGGATTCTCCGCCGCCCAATCCCACGCGCGCAATTGATCGAGCGACACCTGCTCCCAATCGTCCTCCGTTGGCAGCTTGGGCAGCGTCGGGAAATTCAACGGCACGATGAACGTCGCGCCGGTTTCTTTTGCGAGATCGGGCCGCCGCCATTCCTGTCCGCACGAGACGATGGCGAAATCCAGTTTCAATTCGCGCGCCACGCGCGCCGCGCGATCCACCATCAACGCACTGCCCGGCTCGAACACCACGCGCATTTTCCCTTCGACCGCCGGCGCGAGCGCATCGAGCGCCGGGTTATATTCCGGCCGGCGGCGGTCCTTGATCTTGAGCTGCCAATCGGCGTCGAAGAAACTTTGCCGCACCGCCGCAATCGCGCCCATGAGCGAGCCGGGATACGCGACTTCGTCGTTGTCGTGCGTCTCAAACGCGAGGTGCTGGAACACATCCGGCTTCAGGACGAGTTCATTTGGGTCCTCCTCCGCCAGCGCCACGAGTGCGCTCGTGCCGCGCACGATGCCGCGGTTCGGCGCGATGACCGCGGTGGTGAAACCGAGTTCGCGCAGGGGGGCGATGGTCCTTTTGTCCGGCGAATAGCCGCGCACCGCGCGGAACTCGGGTGTCACTTTTGCGATTTGCGAGCCGGGCCCGCGCGCGCCACCGTCCGTTCCCGAGTTGGGTGCGCCGAAGAACTTCACCCCGCCCGCCGTGAACGAGGCGTTGCCCACCGGCTCGCTCTCCGTTGTGGAAATGGCGGCGTTGGTCGCGCCCAGCGTGAGATACGGTTCGATGAAGCCCGCGTAAATCGTCAGTCCTTTCGCATCCCAAATACGCGCATCCGCGGGCGGCGTCACCGCGTTGCCGACGGCTTCGATGGCGCCGTTGCGAATGACAATGGTGGAGGCTTCAATGGCTTCGCCCGGCTGGGTGACGACCTTGCCGCCAACGATCGCGTGGACGCCCAGTGGCCGCGGGCGAAATCCGGGCGGAAGCAATTCAGCCGGTGTCGGCGAAGGAAGGCAAACCAGCAAGGCGCATAAAACCAAGCCAAGACGCAGGCAGCGGAGCATTCGGTTCACGTCGGGAGTATGCAAACCGACCCGCTCGAAGCAAGCGGGGTTTGCTGACGCACCACCCCGAATGCGCGCGTGGCGGCCGCACCCAGAACTGCGGTCAGCGTATCACCGTCCGATAGAAACGGCTGGGGAGATTGACGCAATCCGGATCGCGCAGGATCAACGTGCCGTTCGTCAACGTGCAGGCTCCGGTCAACGTGGTCCAGTCGCGCAGGTTCGTGCTCGCCTGGAATTCGATGAACGCAAGATCTTCGGCAAACAGCGGCTCTCGTCGGCTGGAGTCGGTGGAATTGAATGCCAGGCTCCCGTCCGGCAGCAGGCGCGGCGGATCAAGCGTCAACGGCGCGGCGGGCGTGAACGTCACTTCATCCACCCAGCCCGCGTCCTGGCCGACACTCACGGAGCCATCCTTGGAATAGACCCAGGACACCTGATGCGCGCCGGCGGGAATCGGCAGCGTCACCTGCTGCCAGTCGAATTCGCCGGAGATGGTGCGGACAGAGGACATGGCATCCACGTAGAACGACAGCCGGTCGTAGCCCTCCTCGGACGAAACTTTCCACCAAAACGACAGCGTGCCGGGGCCGGTGACCGTGGTTACCAGGTCACTGTGTTGGCCATGTGAAATCCGCCCGCTTTGGGCCGCCATGTCGCCATCGTGATTCTCGCGAACTTGCGCGAACCACTGCGGACCGGTCGGAGTGTTGGTCCACACGAAACTCGGATTTAGTGCGCCGGCCAGATTCGGCACATACGGAATGGTGAGGGTCGCCATCGAACTCAGCGCGACACCCAGCGTGTTGGAGACTACCACCTGATAACCACCCGTGTCCCGACCGCGCGCGTTGGTGATCGTCAAGTCGCCGTTCGTTTCGCCGGGCAATTCCGCGCCATCATGCTGCCATTGGTAGCGCAACGGTTGAACGCCCGCCGCCCGCGCGTGAAACCGCACGGTAGCGCCGGCGCCCACCGTCCGGCTCACGGGTTGGATCGTGAAATGGGGCGACCCACCACTCACGAGTGCGGCCAGCCCGCCTGCGCCGCTGGCAATGGCAAAGACGTTGGATAATCCGGCGGGCGTGGTAGAAACATCATCGCCCCAAGTGACGACATTCCCATCCGCTTGCAGTGCCAGGGCATGATACCCCGCGGCAATGGCGACGACGTTGGAGAGCGAAGGAGGGACGTTGGTGTTGACGGAGAACCGGGTAGGCCGGAACGACGCCACGCGGTTCGCCCACGCGACGACCTGGCCATCGTCGCGCAGCGCCAGATTGTAGCCGATCTCGGCCGAGATTGCGATGACGTTGGACAGCGTGGCGGGAACATTGGTGCTGTTGCCCCAGGCGGTGACGCGGCCATCCGAGGTCAGCGCCAGACTCTGTCCCTCGCGCGCGGCAATCGCGATTACGTTGGAAAGCCCGGTGGGCACGTTTGTCGCCGGCCCGACGGCGACGTTATAGCCGTTCGCGTACGGTCCCCACGAAACAACCTGCCCATCGGACTTGAGCGCGAGGTAGTGGCTGTATCCGGCGGCCACAGCGATCACGTTGGAAAGCCCGGCGGGCGCGGGCGAGTTCGTTTTGTAATAGGCGGGGGAGGACGGCGTGGGGGCGAACACCGTCACCGTCCCGTTCGACTTCAGGGCCACGGCTTCGTGGCCACCCGACGCCACGCCGACAATGTTGCTTAGGCCGGGCGGCGCATATACCGGGGGCGAACCGCCCATACTGACGAGGTTGCCATTGGCATTGATGCCGAGCAGGTAGTCGTAGAGGGCGATTGCCGTGAGATCGGCCAGTTCGGGAGGAGGACCAACTGGAAAGGCAAACGACCAACCTAACAAACCGCCCCACTGAGCCAGTTGCCACACCGCCAGATTCGCCTTGGCGCTGAGGATGCCGCCCACGGTGTTGCTGATCACAACCGAGTAATAGCCCGACTGCTCCGGGCGCGCTGGCGAGATCGCCAAGGCGGAGTTGGTCGCACCCGGCAAGTCCACGCCGTTGAACCGCCATTGATAGCTCAACGGCAGCGTGCCGCGGGCGGTCACGGAAAATGAAGCCGTGTTGCCGAGATAAACCAACTGCGCGGCCGGCGGCGTGACAATGTAAGGCGCGCGTTCGAGCACCGTGACGAGCGCGTTGCTGCTTTCCCGGATACCGTACGTGTTGCTCACCAGCACGGAATAATTTCCTGCCAGATTCGATTGCAGATTCGTCAGGCTCAGGCGCGTCGTCGTCGCGCTGTCCAACGGTGTGCCGTTGAACTGCCACTGATACGCCAGCGGCGGCGTGCCGATCGCGGTCGCCAGCAAGGTGATGTCCGCGCCGGCGGTGTTGGTTCGATCCAGCGGGTGCAGGGTGATGATCGGCGGACTGGTCACGGTCAACCACGCGCTCGTGCTTTGCACCACACCGAAGGCGTTGCTCACGATCACGAAGTAGCGTCCGGCGTCGGAGACTTGCGCGTTGGTGATCGTCAACGCCGTGCTGTCGGCGCCGGAGACGCGGGCAGAATCCGTCAGCGCGGCGCCGTCGCGAAGCCAGCGATAAGCCAGCGGCGGCGCGCCGGCGGCGGTGACGGAGAAAGTGATGTTCGATTGGTACGGCGCGTCCAGGTTCGCGGGCTGGCTGAGAATCTCCGGCGGCCCGTCCGCGACGAGCGCCAGGCTGTGCCCCCAGCCGCAGGTGATTGCGGTCACTTTCGCGATGCCGGGCGGCAGATTGGTCGCGCCGTAGTAGGGGCCGCCCCAGGAAACGAGCGTGCCGTCCGACCGCAGCGCCAGATTCACGGAATCGCCGGCGGCAATCGCGATCACGTCGGTCAAGCCGGCGGGCACGTTGGTTTGGCCCGAGAAACCGAAGCCCCACGCCACCACCGTTCCGTCCGCGCGGAGCGCGAGGCTGTGCCGGAACGCCGCCGCGATGGCGACGACGTTCGACAAACCGGCGGGCACATCGGTCATTCCGTAAGCGTTGTTGCCCCACGCGACTACCGTCCCGTCCGCCTTCAAGGCGAGACTGTGAAGACCTCCCGCCGCCACCGCCCGCACGCCGGACAAACCAGCCGGCACATTCGTGATGGTCTCCGCTCCCGGCACGCCACCCCAGACCGCTATCGTGCCGTCCGCCCGCAGCGCCAGACAATGCGAACCGCCCACCGCCAGCGCTGCGACTGGCCCCAGTCCCGCCGGTACATTCGTTTGCCCCCAGGTGTTGTCGCCCCAAGCCGCCACGCTGCCATCCGCGCGCAACGCCAAGCTCACCGAGCCGCCGGCCGCGATGGCCACCACGTCCGCGAGCGGTGGTGGGGTGGCCTGTCCGTCGTCGTTCCAACCCCAGCCGACGACGGTTCCGTCAGCACGCAATCCGAGGCTGTGCTCACTGCCAGCGGCGATAGCCCGAACGTTATTCAAGCCGTTCGGCAGCGTGGTTTGTCCGTGCGAACTATCCCCCCAAGCGGCCACTTTGCCGCCAGCGTGGCTGGCGACGAGCGAGGCGAGCAACATGACGCCGGCAGAGCGCGCGCTGGAGAACCGTAAGCTGGTTGGATTGGTTTTCATAAGCCCGGAATGATTCGCGGCACTGTCACCTGATCTGATCGCTCGTTTCTACGCCCGCCGCCGTAGTCGCGTCCAGCCCTTTCCGCCAAGTTTTTCGTGTCTTTGGCGTGCTTCGCGGTTAATCAATTCCCATGCGAACACTTCTCATCGGCATTGATAGCGGCACGCAATCCACCAAGGCACTCGTCGTGGACGCGAAAAACGGCAAGGTCCTTGGTGCTGCTTCGGCGGCGTACGATTTAATTCCCAACCTGCTTCCCGGCGCGAAGGAACAGCATCCGCGCGATTGGATCGTTGCCACGCGCAAAGCCATTCAAGGCGCGCTTAAACAAGCGAAGGCCAAAGCTGGTGAAGTCATGGGTATCGGCGTGAGCGGACAACAACACGGTTTTGTGCCGCTCGACAAGAATGGTGATGTCATTCGCGCGGCCAAACTTTGGTGCGACACGTCCACTGCTGCTGAGTGCGAGGAAATCACCGCGAAACTGGGCGGGCCGAAGAAAACCATCGCTGCGCTGGGTAATGCAGTCTTGCCCGGCTTCACCGCGCCGAAAATCCTCTGGCTGAAAAATCACGAGCCGAAAAATTTCGCCAAGCTCGCCACGGTTCTGTTGCCGCATGACTACCTGAACTTCTGGCTAACCGGTGAAGCGACGATGGAATACGGCGATGCCAGCGGCACAGCGCTGCTTGATGTGCGCAAACGCCAATGGAGCGCCGCTACGTTGAAGGCGATTGACGCGGACCTGGCTGGCAAACTGCCGCGTTTGATTTCCAGCGATCAACCGGCGGGCAAATTGCAGGCTGCGACGGCGAAGGAACTCGGTTTGAATCCCGGCGTACTCGTCAGCGCCGGCGGCGGCGACAACATGATGGGCGCCATCGGCACCGGCAACACGCGGGCCGGCATCGTGACCGCGAGCTTCGGCACGAGCGGGACGATTTACGCGTGCGCGGACAAGCCGGTCGTGGACCCGCAGGGCGAGATCGCGGCGTTCTGCGATTCCACGAACCGCTGGCTGCCGTTGCTCTGCACGATGAACGTCACGGTCGCGACCGAGATGATGCGGCAGGACTTCGGCTACACACACGCGCAGTTCGAGCAGAAGGCCGCCAGCGTGCCGCCCGGCGCGGAGGGATTGCTGCTGCTGCCATATCTCGAAGGCGAACGCACGCCCAACGTTCCCGACGGCACGGGCGTGATGATCGGGATCAACGGGAAGACTTTTCGCGCGAGCAATTACTGCCGCGCCGCGATGGAGGGCGTTACGCTGGGAATGAATTATGGTTTACGGCGGCTGGCCGAGCTCGGCGTAAAAGCTAAACAAATCCGGGCGACGGGCGGCGGGGCGAAGTCCAAACTCTGGCGGCAAATCATGGCGGACGTGTTCAACGCGGAAGTCGTGACGCTCAAAGTCAGCGAAGGCGCCGCTTATGGCGCCGCATTGCAGGCGCTCTGGTGCTGGCGCTTGCAACAAGGTGACAAGGCCAAGATCGAAGACATCACGGATCAATTCGTGACGCTCAACCGTGCTGAGACTGCGATGCCGAAGAAGGACGCAGTCGCCGTGTATCGTGAGTTGCAGGAGTTGCAGGATGAACTGTCGCGAAGTTTGCGCGGGGTATTTGCGAAGCATCGGCGGTTTGTTCTGAATCGCTGATTTGTGCGGGGATTCCGTTCCTAGCTTACAATGAGAACTGCCTGGAAGTTCATGCTTATGTGCATGGTGTTGGCAGTTGTCGGGTTCCTGTTGGTCGGCCTGCCGATGTACCGCGCGGACTTGCCGAGGATAAATTTTCAGAAAAGCCTCAGGGCGCGTACCGCAGCGGAGGAGTTGCATTCATGGGCCGAAAGAACCCTGGCACAGACCCATACCAATCAGGGAATCGTCGCTTGGGTCCAAATCCAAGAACTGCCTGCAGCTTTCCTCGGCTTGGATAGATCACCGCCAACGGCGTGAGTTCGTGACGACAGTCAAGGGTGGTTTAATTACAGAGAAGCGGTCCCTTACATCAGGATCACATATGGTTCTGCCGCCGGGCACTTCGGCGTTGTACTTGGACCGGAAGACCTTCCAGACCCGCCTGACCGCGAACATGAAATCCGTTTCACAAAGTGGGCGACTGGAGTCTGGTTCTTTGACGGAAAATGAGCCGTGCCTGTGGTCTCCGGTGTGCAGATATTGACCGCTAACGCTTTTCCGTTAGTGTGTCTTCGCATGTCAACCGCCGCCCTCTCGCCAAAGCGCAAAGTCTGGTCGGACGAGGAATTGGAAGCCCTCCCCAAGGACGGACACAAGTATGAATTGCTCGATGCAGAGTTAATCCGGTGTCCCATCCACGCGGGCCACGGCGTGACCAGCGCCCGGTTGGCAGCACTCGTGGGCAACTTCGTGTGGCGTCGCAGGCTAGGCGCGATGTTTGGCTCGACGACGGGCATCCGGCTCTCGAATGAACTTGTGCTGAGTCCTGATCTCGCATTTGCCAGCCACGCCACCCTAAAGAGGATTCTGGTGGCCCCGGACAAATTCCTCTACGGCGTGCCCGATCTGGTGGTCGAAGTCCTCTCGCCCAGCGACCGGATGGTGCAAATCAACCGCAAGCTCGAACATTACTTCGAGCACGGCACGCAGCTCGCCTGGCTCGTGAACTGGCGCAAGGCCCAGGTCCATATCTACACCGCTGACAGCATCGAGGCGTTGACCGGCCCGAGCGACGTGCTGACCGGCGGCAAGGTGTTGCCAGGATTCAAGTGCAAGTTGAGCCGCATCTTTGGGCCGACGTGAAGATGTCTGTCCACGGCGCCGCGCGGCCATGAACGACGAATCCTCCCAACGCATCGAGCGGCTTGAAGCTCACGTCGCGCATCTGGAGCGGCAGGTCGAGCAGTTGAATGAAGTGATCATCGAGCAGGGCAAACTGCTCGAGCGAATGAAAAAGGAAGTCCAGCGGCAATCAACGGCGATGGAGACGCTGGAATTGGAACGCATGAAGGCGAACAACCCCAAGCCGCCGCATTACCAGTAGGACAGGCGTCGCGCCTGTCTCCGATTTCAAATGACTCCCGCTTCGGCGGTTCAGTTCACGCGAGCGAACGCGGCGCAAAGTTCGGTCTTTCAGGAAAGTTAGAGACAGGCGCGACGCCTGTCCTATGCGGCTGCGGCTCGACTTGGCGGCATCACCTGCTACTGTGCGCAGACCATGAATCGCGTGCTCTGCCTCTGCTTCGTGTTGTTCGTCTCCGTCACCAACGCCGCCGAAACGCGCCGACCCAACATCGTATTCATCCTTGCCGACGATCTGGGATACGGCGACTTGAGTTGCTACGGGCAGCAGAAGTTTCAAACGCCGAACATTGACCGGCTGGCGGCGGAGGGCATGAAGTTCACCGCGCACTATGCGGGCAACAACGTGTGCGCGCCGTCGCGGTGCGTTTTGATGAGCGGCAAGCATCCCGGGCACGCTTACATTCGCGACAATCGCGGCGGCATCGGCGAGGGCGGCGAAGGTCAGGAGCCCGTGCCAGCGGGCGAACTGACCTTGCCGCTGACGTTGAAGAAACTCGGCTACACCCTTGGCGGCTTCGGCAAGTGGGGACTTGGGCCGGTCGGCAGCAGCGGCGATCCAAACAAACAGGGCTTCGACCACTTCTTCGGCTACAACTGCCAGGCCGTGGCGCACAATTATTATCCAATTTCGCTCTGGTCGAACGCCACACGCGTTACGCTCAACAACCCCGCGTTCTCCGCGCATCAAAAACTTCCGGCCGACGCGGATGCGAACACGCCTGCCAGCTACGCATCGTTTCGCGGCAACGATTACGCGCCGGACTTGATCGGCGAACAGGCGCGGCAGTTTCTGCGCGAGAACAAGGACCGTCCGTTCTTCCTCTACTACCCGACCACAGTGCCGCATCTCGCGTTGCAAGTGCCCGAGGATTCGTTGAAGGAATTCGCGGGGAAATTTCCGGAGACGCCTTACGCCGGCGGGCACGGCTATCTGCCGCAACGCGCGCCCCGCGCCGCTTACGCCGCGATGATCACGCGCATGGATCGTGAAGTCGGTCGCTTGCTGGCGCTGCTCAAGGACTTTGGTTTGGAGGAGAACACGATTGTGATTTTCACGAGCGACAACGGTCCACTTTACGATCAGCTCGGTGGCACAGACACGGAGTTCTTCAACAGCGCGGCGGGTTTTCGCGGACGCAAGGGTTCGTTTTACGAAGGCGGCTTTCGCGAGCCATGTCTGGTTCGCTGGAAAGGCAAGATCGCCGCCGGGAGCACGAGCGATCGCGTGACCGGTTTCGAAGATTGGCTGCCGACGTTGCTCGAACTGGCCGGCGAAAAGCGGGAAACGCCCGTTGCCATTGACGGCCTCAGCTTCGCCCCAACGTTATTTGGCAAAAGCCAGCCGGCGCGCCCGTTTCTGTATCGCGAATCTCCCGGGTACGGCGGCCAGCAATGTGTGCGCGTTGGCGACTGGAAGCTCGTTCGCCAGAATCTCAAGGCCGGTCCGAATGCCGCCAAGCAACCGACCACCGAGCTTTACGACCTCGCCGCGGACCCCAAGGAGACCACCGATCTGGCGGCCAAACGCCCGGACCTTGTCGAGCAGTTGACGCAAATCGCGCGCGAGCAGCATACGCCCGCGAAACTGTGGCCAATTCCCGTCCTCGACCGGCTCGCGGCCGTACCTGCGTCCGCCGCCGCTGCACGCGTGGCGGATTACTCCGACGCGCCGGCCAATGCGGCGATGCGCCCGATCACCGACGACCCGCAATTGCCGCGCGTGCTGTTGATCGGCGATTCCATTTCCATCGGTTACACCCTCGAAGTCCGGCGGCTGCTGGCCGGCCGGGCGAACGTGCATCGCATTCCGACCAACGGCGGGCCGACGACGCGCGGCGTGGCGGAACTGGAAAACTGGCTGGGCACAAATCATTGGGACGTCATCCATTTCAACTGGGGCTTGCACGATTTGAAACTCGACACGAACGGGCTGCACCAGGTCGAACTCGGCGCCTACGAAGCCAACTTGCGGCAATTGGTTGCCCGGCTCAAAGCGTCCGGGGCGAAGTTGATCTGGGCCACCACGACGCCGGTGCCGGAGGGAAAACTAAATCCGCCGCGGCGGCCCGCCGACGTGGTGAGTTACAACGCGGCGGCGGCGCGCGTGATGCGGGAGGCGGGCATCACTGTGAACGACCTTTATGCGTTCGCGCTTCCGCGATTGTCCGAAGTCCAGTTGCCGGCCAACGTGCATTTCCGCCCGCAAGGCTCGGTGAAACTTGCGCGGCAGGTGGCAACGGTGATCACGGAGGCTTTGGCGAAGCACCAGTAGATTTGAACAAGGTCGGCGACGCCACGGAGTCTGGCTACGGACAGATTAGACGGAAGAACCGATTCGTGCTGGTGAGCGGCAGGGTGACGGGGGTTGTCCCCGCCACATCGGACCAGGCGGCGCCCGGCAGGAAACTGGTCGCCGACTGCAAACGATGCGTGAGCGCGAACCAGGAAACCACAATGTTCGTTCCCGACCGTGCCGCGAAGAGCCGTTGCGTGGCATTCGTCGCCAGATTCCAGTTCAACTGGAAGTTCGCTTCGGGCGCACTGTTCCCACCGGCGAAGCGAATCCAGTAGTTCGAGCCGGCCCGCGCGAGAAATGCCGCTGTGGCGGCGGTGGCAGGCGTGCCGTATTCACCGCCGAGATCAACCAGACTGGTGAGCGCGCTGCCGGTGAAGACATGGATCGCGGCGTCGTTGGTGCCCGCGCGCGGCACGGAGAAGGCGAAGCAATTGCTCGACGGCGCGGTCCAGCGATACCACACCGAGCCCGTCACACCGATCGCGGGAAAACCGGGAGGTTCGCTGGCTTCGAGGCTGGAAAGAATCGTTGAACCGTTCGTCACTCCGGTCGCACCGCTGATCACGGTGGCGTTGGTGAAATGATCGTTGACCGGTGGAATCGCCAGCTTGATTTCGTCGAGATACCAGCCCGCGAAATTCTCGGACAGGTCGCTGTCGAACTCGAAGCGGACGGTGTGACTGCCGCCGAGAAAGATGTCCAGGTCCACCGCCGCCGGCGCCCAATCGGGCTGCGGCGTGTTCTGCGTCCAGACCGTCGCGCCGTCCACCACCACGCGGGCGCTGTCACAGCACGATTCAATCGAAGGCATCCGATGTTGAAACATCAACCGCGCACGGGGGTAGCCGGCGAGGTTCACCGTGCGTTCCATGAAGGCGGTCATGAAGTTCAGGTAGGCTGGCACGCTCACGGTGCCCGCGAAGCCAACGCCCGCGCAGTAGCCCTTGAAGTCGCCCGCTGCCGCCCCGGCGCCGCCGAAAGCCGCGTCCACCGCGCTCCAATAGGCGGGCACGCCGAGCGGGTTGGCGTCGCCGACAAACCAATTCGCGCCCGGGAACGCGCCCTCGAAGCCTTCGGTGAAAATGGCGTTTTGCCCGTGAAGCGCCAGCGCCACGCAAAACCCGGCGATGCCATGAATCAGCCCGCGCACGAGGCCGGGGGCGCGGACCGAGTACCGAGGACGGCTGGAGTTGTTTGGCTTTGCTGGCGGCATGGGCGTCCGGTCAACGGGCGCGACTTCACCATGAAAGCGGCGATGAGTCAATGCGGCGTCGGCAGACGCCTCGCCTTGATCGCGGGGCAGCGGGGCGCTGCGTTCGCCGTTCCGAGCTTGGGGTTCGCGCGGACTTGGCGGTCCGCGCTCCGAGCACCGCCTCGACTTCGCACGGGGCTTTGGTAGGTTGATCGGGTGAGTTTTGTTGCTGAGTTCAATTCCCTGCCACTGGCGGCGCTGCTGAAGCGCTCGCAGGAAACGAGTCTGGCCGCCGCGCGCGAATCGCTGGCGAAGGAGAAGCTTTCACTGGCGGACTTCGCCCAACTGATCTCGCCCGCGGCGGCGGAGTTATTGGAGCCGCTGGGCCGTCGCTCGCAACTGCTCACGCAACAGCGCTTCGGGAGAGTCATCCGTCTTTTTGCGCCGCTCTACCTTTCCAACGAGTGCATCAACAATTGCAAATACTGCGGCTTCTCGCGGGACAATCCGATTTTGCGAGTCACGCTCACCGTGGATGAAGTGCGGCGCGAGGCGGCGGCGCTCGTCGGGCAAGGCTTCCGCAACATCCTGCTCGTCGCGGGTGAACATCCGAAGTTTGTCTCCAACGGTTATCTCGCCGAGTGCGTGGCGGCGTTGCACGAGGAAATTCCCAGCGTGTCGCTCGAGGTCGGGCCGATGGCGACGGAGGAATATCGCCCGCTGGTCACGGCGGGCGCGGATGGGCTGGTGGTTTATCAGGAAACCTACGCGCGCGGTGTTTACGACGACATGCATACGGCCGGGCCGAAGAAGAATTTCGACTGGCGACTGGAAACTCCCGAGCGCGCTTACGCGGCGGGCTTCCGGCGGATCGGCATCGGCGCGCTCTATGGGCTGGCCGACTGGCGTTACGAGGCGTTGTGCGTGGCGGCGCACGCGGAGTATTTGCTGCGCAATTGCTGGAAGGCGTACCTCACGATCTCGCTGCCGCGGCTGCGGCCGTGCGCGGGCGAATTCGAACCACTAACCCATTTGAATGACCGCGAAATGGTGCAACTCGTTTGCGCGTTCCGCTTGCTGTTTCCGGACGTGGGCCTGGTGCTCTCGACGCGCGAACCCGCGAAGTTGCGCGACGGGTTGTTCCCGCTGGGCATCACACTGATCAGCGCGGGCAGCCACACGGAGCCCGGCGGCTATACCGGCGCGGGCAAGGAGAACATTCATCAAACCGTGCGCGGGCGGATCGTGGAAGCCGGCGCGAGTGAATGGGCGGCGACGAACGGTCCCGCGACGAACGCCACCGGCCAGTTCAACATTGCCGATGAGCGCTCGGCCGAAGAAGTGGCGAAGTTGATTCAGCGGCTCGGTTATGAACCGGTATGGAAGGATTGGGACGCAGCCTTGACGACTTAATTCCAAAGCTATGGAAATTGAGGAATTGTTTAGCCCACTCTCAAAGCATCTCAATGCCTTGCGCATCAACTGCGATTTTTTTTCGGCGGAATGCGTTGACGCGAAAACCATCAGTGACGCCGAAACGACAATCGATTTCAAATTACCGGAACAACTCAAGGAGTTATACCTCAAGTTTGGAAATGGCTTGGTGTTTGCATGGGAAGACAAACGCTCAGAAAGCAAACACGAAGCGTACGGACAGTTAATCATCCCCGCCCTGGCAGAACTGGTTCAGATGCACGATGAATGGAAAAAATTGGTCGTTTGGATGGACGACTACGAATTCCCAAACTGCCAAGACTCCGTGCTGGCGAAGAAAACTTATCGTCGAATGAAACTCTGGCTGCCGTTTTGGGACGAAGGCAACGGAGACCAATTCTGCTTTGACTGCGGCGATGCAGCAGGTGCGATTGTTTTCCATCAACACGACTGGAATGATGGTGGCGTCGGAAATAACGGCCACAGACTTGCCAACAACCTGTTCGATTTTATTGCCCAGTGGTCAAAGGTTTCGTTCACTTGCCCAACCAGTCTTTGGTGGCCATCAACGTTCACCAACACTGGGGTGGATTGGAGCGAGCGCCATTTTCATTCTAAGTTCGTCGTGAAATGACGTTTCGCGTTTCTTGACAAGCCGCAATGGTGGTGGAGCGGACGCTTGTCCGTGGTTCACAGCCGAAGTAATCTGTCCGCATGACAGCCGTGGCAAAAGAACTGGTGAAAATCGTGGGTGCGCTCCCAGATGACAAGGCGCGGGCCGGCGTGGATTTTGCCCGTTTTCTCTAGCAGCAGGCTGGCGACCGGGAGTGGGAACGCATCCTCGCCGCCCAGAGCTCGTATCCCAAACTGGACAAGTTCGTTAGCGACGCGTTACGGGAAGGTCCGGCGGAACCGCTTGATTCCAGCAAGCTGTGATCTCCAAGACCCGCCCTGCCTTTTGGCGCGCTTATGAGCGCCTTGCTCCGTCCGTGAAAGCCCGCGCCCGCGAAGCTTACCGGCTCTTCGAACGGAATCCCGACCATCCCTCGCTGCGTTTCAAAAGGCTTCAAGCGCGCAACGACGTCTGGTCGGTTCGCATCAACGAACAATAGCGCGCCGTGGGCGTGCGCTTGGGAGATACAATGGAGTGGATTTGGATTGGCACGCACAACGAATTCGACAAGCTGTTTTCGTGAGATAGCCAAGCCCAACCATGCCCGACCAGCCCGCCACCGTCCGCCCCGCCACCGAAGCCGACCTCGGGGACATCAACGATATCTACAACCACTATGTCGGCCACTCGACCTGCACGTACCAGGAGGAGCCGGAGCCCTTGGAAAACCGGCGCCGCTGGTTCGCGCACCACGGCGCAGAACATCCGGTGATCGTGGCGGTGTTGGGCGGGCAGGTGGTCGGCTGGGGTTCGTTGTCAGCCTACCACGCGCGCTCGGCCTACCGGCGGACGGTCGAGAATTCGGTTTATGTCCACCACCAGTTTCACCGGCGCGGCATCGGCGCCCGGCTGCTCCAGGAATTGATCGTGCTCGCCCGGGCGCTCGGCCACCACGCGATCATTGCGGGCATTGATGCCGAACAAACCGCCAGCGTCGCGTTGCATGCGCGGTTTGGATTCGAGAAAGTCGGTCACATGAAACAGATTGGATTCAAGTTCGGCCGCTGGCTCGATGTGATCTACCTGGAGTTGCTGCTCGACCCGGCTGGGCGATCCTTGAGCCATGAATGATTCGCTGGAAACTACTCACGTCATTGCGAACGGCCAGCGCACCGCGGCGCGGTTGCCGGCGACAATTGAGGAATTTCTCGTGGCGCAGGGGCTGTTGCCGCGCAGCGTGGTCGTCGAGCATAACGGCGAGGCCGTCGCACCGTCGGAGTTTTCGCACCGCCCGCTCCAGACGGGCGACCGGTTGGAAATCGTAAAGATTGTGGCCGGAGGCTGATTGCCTTTGGCGTCACGCCCGCCTTGTGTGCGCCGGCTGCTTGCCAAGAGGAGGCGCTTTGAGGCAACTTCCTGAACCATGTTGCGAACGTTGCTTTTGTTGATGGCCATAACTTGCGTTTCCTGTGCGCAACAGTCGCCGCCGGCCGCCCAGCCAGCGGCGGAAATCACCCCGCAGCCCACCCAGCAGGTCTTCCAGGTCAAGGGCACCATCGTGGAGTTGACGCCCGCGGAAAAGAGCGTCCGCATCCAGCACGAGGAAATCCCCGGTTACATGCCGGCGATGACCATGCCTTTCGAGGTGCGCGACACGAACGAGCTGGCCGGGCTGGAAATCGGCGATGCCGTGACTTTCCGCATGACCGTGACCGAGAATGACGGCTGGATTGATCAACTCAAGAAGGTCAGCGCGCCGCGCATCACAGCGCTGCCCAAGGTGCCCGGCCTCCGCTTCGTGCGCGACGTGGAGCCGCTGAACGTGGGCGACGCGATGACGGATTATCGTTTCACCAACCAGTTGGGCCAGCCGTTCAAGCTCAGCGAATTTCGCGGTCAGGCGCTGGCGTTCACCTTCGTGTTCACGCGTTGTCCGTATCCGACCTTCTGCCCGCTCATGTCGAACAATTTCCGGCAGGTGCAGGATGCGCTGCTCAAACAGCCGAACGCGCCGACCAACTGGCATTTGCTCACGCTCTCCTTCGACCCCGATTGGGATTCGCCCGCGCGGCTGAAGGCGTACGCGGAGGGCATGCGGCATGATCCGAAACACTGGACCTTTGCCACCGGCGACCTGACGGACATCACGGCGATTGCGGAACAGGTGGGCGAAGTCTTCGTGCGCGACGCCGACGGCACCGGCATCAGTCACAACCTGCGGACGGTGGTGGTGGATGCGCAGGGCCGCGTGCAAAAGATCATCGCGGAAAACAAATGGACGCCGGAAGAACTGGTGGCCGAGCTTCGGCGCGCCGCCGCGGCCAAGCCTTGAGCGCCGGCAATGACGATGCACGCCTACTGGTCCGTTTTCTGGGAATTGATCCGCACGCCGTTCCAGCACGTGGAATTGATCTGGGGCATCGTGCCGCTTTATTTCGGTTTGTTGCTGAACGAACTCACCTCCGCCAAGGCAAATTTCCGGACGGCGATCCAGACGGGCTTCAGTTTTCTCTGGGCGGGTGCGCAATGGCTTTACCCGTATTTCCGGGCCCGCGGGCCTTCCGGGCCGCACTTCGAGTTGAACGCCATGTTGCCGATCAAAATGCTCGTGACCTTTCTGGTGTTGGGGTTCGGCGCCGCCGCGCTGGTGTGCGGCCTGCGCAAGCGCTTCCCCCAGTACCTGCGCTTTCTCGGCTACACGCGGTTCAGCAATTATTTCATGATCGCGATCTTCCCGTTGCAGGCCGGCGCGCTGGGCTGGACCTGGGACGCGCTGGTGGCCATCGCGCTGTTCGCGGTGCCGGTGTGGTTCGTGTTGCACTTCGGGCTGATGCCGTTGCGCGGGCGGTGATTTCAGGCGGCTGACTTTTCTGCAATCCGCGGCTAGCCTCCCCGCATGGAACTCGATCTCGAAGGTCAATACGCCGGGCGGGCGTATCCCATTCTGGCCAGTCTCGTCACACCGCGGCCCATCGCGCTGGTCACCACGCTCGGGCCAGACGGGGTGGTGAACGCCGCGCCGTTCAGCTTCTTCAACGTGCTCGGCGCCGAGCCGCCCATTGTCGCCTTCGCGCCCGGCGATCGCGACGACGGCACGCCCAAGGACACCGCGCGCAACGTCCGCATGAGCCATGAGTTCGTCGTGAACCTCGTGGATGAAGCCATCGCCGGGAAGATGAACCTCTGCGCGGCGTCGCTGCCTTATGGTGTGAGCGAGCTGCAACCCGCCGGTTTTACCACGGCGCCCAGTTCGGTCGTGAAGCCGCCGCGCATCGCCGAAGCTCCGGTCAGTCTCGAATGCACCGAGTGGGGCACGCTGCAAATCGGCGGGAATCGTGTGGTGATCGGTCTGGTCAAACGCTTGCATCTGCGCGACGAGTTGTTCGATGTGGAAAAGGCCCGCGTGCGCAGTGAGAGGTTGCTGCTGATTGGCCGCATGGCGTCGCCGCACTGGTATTGCCGGACCCGCGACCGGTTTGAAATGAAACGGCCGGATTGAAGCGGGCCGCCGTCAGTCGAGGAACTGAATCTTCACGCCGCCTGCTTTCGGCTTGGAAAAACTGTCGAGCAACGTGGGCGCGTTCGCGCTGCCGGCTGACGGGGTTGCTTCGACTGGCTTCGCACAGGTTTCCGCCTGTGGACTCAACGCCGAGCGCAGCGCGCCTTCCACGAGTTGGGCGCAGTGAATTTTCATCGGCGGCAACGGGCCGAGTTCACCGGACAATTCCTCGGTCTTCAACGCCAACGCTTCCTCCGCCGTTTTGCCGCGGATC
>WBZT01000483.1_pt1 | contig 32225 bp, 27 predicted proteins | sample 5204241 | NCBI WGS metagenome assembly WBZT01 (sample SAMN12344358, study PRJNA552823) | activated sludge metagenome | biome: Activated sludge suspended growth; feature: Nitrification reactor; material: Wastewater; isolation source: activated sludge from nitrification reactor of wastewater... | reverse complement strand
TCCAGGCTGCGCCCGATGAAATCGCGGGCGCGCTCGAAATCGCCCTGGACGAGCGGTCCGTAGCCCAGATGCCGGGTGGCCAGGGCTTGGGTGCCAAAATCACCCAGCGCGGCCGCCGCCTGCGCCGCCTCAGACAGCGCCTGGCCGGCTTCGGCCAGGCGCCCCATCCGATTCAATGCCGTCGCCCGCCGGGCAACAAGCTGCGCCCAAATCCGGGGCGCGCCGCCGGCCTGCTCCGCCGCGTCCGCAAACAGGCGATCGATTTCGGCATACCAGCCGCGGGTATCCCACAACCAGTACAACCCGCGACAGGCCCGTCCAAGCGCGTCGATGTTTCCCTGCCCAACGGCCCAGGCCCACATTTGGCGCAGGTTCTCGGTTTCGGCCCGGATGGCATCGGCCGCGGCCTGCATGTGGGCGGCAATGCGCGCCAGCACCTCGCGCGGCTTGATGGGCTTGGTGACGTAGTCGGTGCCGCCGGCGGCAAACGCAGCCACCACGTGCTCGGTCTCGGTCAGGCCGGTCATGAAGACGATGGGGATGCCGGCGGTGGCCTCGTCGGCCTTCAGCCGCCGCGCCACCTCGAAACCGTCCATGCCGGGCATGACGGCGTCCAGCAGCACGATGTCGGGCGTGGCGCGGTGCGCCAGCTGCAGCGCCGCTTCGCCGCCGGTGGCCACCAGCACGGTGTAGCCGGCCTCGTCGAGCGCATCTTCGAGCAGCGCGCATGCGTGCGCCGCGCCATGCTGCTCGTGCAGAAGGAGTACGCCGAGCGCCTCGCCGCGGCCGCGGGCAGTCCCGAGTACGGATCGCTCACGCTGTTCGCGCGCTACCACGCGCTGCTCGAGCCGCTGATGACCATCCGCTCGTCGGCGTTCTGGCCGCGGCCCGAGGTCGACTCGATGCTGATCCGCGTGCTGCTGCGCGAGACGCCGCCGGTCGACGCGCCCGAAGCGCTGCTCTTCCGCATCATCCGCGGCTCGTTCGGCCAGCGCCGCAAGCAGCTCGCGAACACGCTCGAGGTCGCGCTCGGCTGGGAACGCGAACGCGTCGAGCGGCTCGGCTCGCACGCCGGCCTCGACCTGCGCCGCCGCGGCGAAACGCTGACGCTCGAGGAGTTCGCGCGGTTGGCGCGCGCGGCGGCGGAGCGCGGAGCGGAGGCGTGAAGGCGGAGGCGTAGGCGCGTGATCGCGCCGCCGCGCTCAATATCCCGCGACCCGCTCGTCCGTGGGCCGCACGACGCCGCTCGAATCGACCACGAGCGTCACGCGCATGCCCCGCTCGACGTAGACCGCCATCATCGGCGACAGCGCCGCGCCGCCGAGCGTGCCGCGCAGCGCGATCGCGTCCTCGCCGCGCACGCCGATGCTCACGCGCACCGTGGCGCCGGGCGGCATCGGCGCGAGCTTCGTCGAGTCGCGTTCGCCGACGAGGCGCGCGGCCGTGAGCGTGTCGCCCGCGGCGTTGACCACGGTCACGCGCGCGCCGGGCGAGCAGCCCGCGGCCGCGAGCGCCAGCGCGAGCGCCGCGCCGGACAGCAGCGACCCCGCGAGCGCGAGCGCCCGCGGGGTCGTGGTCCCTCGTGCGAACCGGAGCGTCACGCTCACGGCTCGACGAACTTGTAGCCCACCTTGTGCACCGCGACGATGAACGGACGCTCGAAGCCTTCACCGAGCTTGCTGCGCAGGTTCGAGACGTGCGTGTCGACGGTGCGCGTGGTGACGCCGAGCTCCTCGTCGACGCCCCAGATCTCCTCGAGCAGCTCCTCGCGGCTCACGGTGCGGCCGCGGTGCTCGATCAGGTACTTGAGCAGTTCGAACTCCTTGAACGAGAGCGCGGTCTGCTTTCCGGCCTTCAGGACCTCTCGCGGCTCGAAGCGCACCTCGACGTCGCCGAACGTGTACGTCGTCGGCCCGGGCGTTCCCGTGTTCATCGGGCCGCGGGCGACGAGGCGCTTCACGCGCGCCATGAGCTCCTTGATGCTGAAGGGCTTCGTGACGTAGTCGTCCGCGCCCATGTCGAAGCCCTTGAGCACATCGGCTTCGAAGTTGCGCGCCGTCATCACGAGCACCGGGATGTCGCGATGGCGCTGGCGCAGCTCCTTGAGGACGGTGAAGCCGTCCTTCTCGGGCAGCATGATGTCGAGCAGCACCGCGTCGGGCTTCTGCTTGAGCGCGAGCCGCAGGCCTTCCTGGCCGTTCTTCGCGGTCAGGACGTCGTAGCCCTCGTAGCGGAAGTTATGAGCCAGACCGTCGAGCAGGCCTTCTTCGTCTTCAACGATCAGGATTTTCTTCATTGCGGTCGTTCTCCCGGGGCGCCTGGCCCCTCTGGGTACGCGCGCGACCTCAGGCGTCGCGTGCGGGACCGTGACCGTCCGCCCACAGCGGCAGCAGCAGCGTGAAGATGCTGCCCTCGCCGGGCGTGCTGGCCACTTCGACGCGCCCATGATGCGCGCGAATGATCTGATCCACAAGCGAAAGCCCGAGTCCCGCGCCCTTCACCGTGTGCACGAGTCCCGTTTCGACGCGCACGAACTTCTCGAAGATTCGCGGCTGGTCTTCGGCAGCGATCCCGATACCCCGATCGGACACCGCAATGCTCAACCACGATTCGCGCGGACGCACGATGACCCGGATTTCTTTCCTTTCCTTGGAGTACTTCACGGCATTGTCCAGAAGATTGAGCAGGCAGTGCTGAAGCGCGACCGGGTCGGCCTTGATGTGCGGCAGCCGCTCGGGCACGTCCGCGTGCCACTGGAAGCCTCCGTCCTCGAGCCGCAGCCGGAACGTCTCGAGCGCGGTCGCGACGACGTCGGCCGCGTCGACCTCGGTGAGCCGCAGCGCCTGCTGGCCCGACTCGAGCCGCGAGAAGTCGAGGATGTTGTTCACCAGCTGCGCCAGCCGGTCGCTCTCGCGCTGGATCGTGCGCAGGTACTTGTCGCGCTCGGCGTCGCTGCGGAAGCGGCCCATCTCGATCGTCTCGACGGCGAGCTTGATGACCGCGATCGGCGTCTTGAGCTCGTGCGTGACGTTGGAGACGAAGCTCGACTTCACGCGCACCAGCTCCATCTGTTGCGCGACGTAGCGCACGCCGATCACGGTGGCGCCGAGGATGATGAGCACGAGCACGCCGATGAGCACCATCTGCACTGAGACGAAGCGCGCCACGACCGAAGCGGGCGCCTCGTTGGTCGGCGTCACGCGCACGCGGAAGCCCTCGAACGGGCCGGTCATCTCCGCCTCGCGGCCGGTGCGCGCCGTGCCGGGATCGTGCACGCGCACGACTTCGTGGCCCTGCGCGTCGAACACCTGCACGCAGAGGTAGCGCGTCGATTCGAGGCCGCCGTACATGCGCGGGCTCGCGGTGAGCCGGTTGCGCACGACGTTCGCCAGGTTGGTGGCCACGAACGCGCGCGGGTTGAACCACCAGCCGCCCGCGCCGATCACGTCGCCGGTCGGCCCGCGCAGCACGACGGCGGCGAACGGATGCTCGCGGACGCCGGTCGGATCGTCGCCGTAGAGGAGCATCTGCGACTCGACCATCACGACCGAGAGCCCGGTCATGTCGTCGACGTCGACGTAGTGCGGCGCCTCGAACTGCCGCGACCGCAGCGCGAGCGCGCGCAGGATCTCGGGCACGGTAGCGCCGTCTCGCGCGACGTTCTCGGCGGGCAGGATCGCGTCGCGCAACTGCGTCACGAGCTCCTGCTCGAACGCGTCGGTGACCATCGCCGAGAGGTAGGCGTCGTAACGCGCGCTGTCCGCCTGCACGCCGCGCGCGACGCTCAGCGTGAGCAGCACCGCGACGGCGGCCAGGGCGATGGCCGGCAGCGCCACGGCGCCGACGAGCAGCGCGAGCTTGTGCTGCCGCGTCATCGACAGGCTGGGCAGGAACGGGTTCGCCATGCGGTCGGCAGATTAGGAGGTTTCGGGCGATTCGGCACCCGTGGCCGCGGCGCCGGCCGGCCGGGGCGCGGCCGCGGTCGGCCCGGAAACGCGCCGGGCCGGCCCGCCGAAGCGAACCGGCCCATTGGCGCGAGCGAAGGCGCTCAGCTGTGTTCGCGGGACGCGACCTGCGCGCCCGTCATGTCGTGGATGCGGCGAACCATGTTCTTGTCCGTCGACGTCAGCAGGATCTGGCAGCCGGTCTTCACGTTCACGAGCTCGCGCGTGAACTTGCCGCTCGCCATCGCGCCGCGGAACGACTTGCAGCCGCCGCACAGCGCGGCGGCGCCGCTCGAGTACGCGGACATGATGTGGTCGTTGTAGCGGGCCACCGTCGTCTGCAGCGCACGCACGCCCTCGGGCGTTTCAGCGGTGTAGACGATCATCGCGCCGTTGCGCAGGCCGACGACCTGCGAGCGCACGCCGGCGGCGCGCAGCTCGTTGTCGCACGTCGCCTCGTCCGAGCAGACCGAGCAGTCGTGCATCATCGCCGCGCCGCCCGAGCAGCAGCTCGTGCCCTTGGCGTTCGTCGCCGAAGCGCCGCCCGAGCAGCAGCTCGTGCCCTTGGCGTTCGCGGCCGAGGCGCTGGCGCCCGGGGAACAGCAGCTCGTGCCCTTGGCGTTCGCCGAGGACGCCGACGCCCCCTTCGAGCACGCGGCACGCATCTCCGGCGTGCACTTGGCGCGCTGCTCCGGGGTGCACTGCACGCCGGTCATGGCGCAGGTACCGGTGCCCGTGCAGGCGGCATTGGCGGCGGTGGTCGCGTGAGCCGAACAGGACGGCTTCGCGGCGGTGGCGTGGGCGCCCTTGGCGCACGCGTCTCCTCCGGCGAACGCCATCGAAGCGGACCAGGCACAGGCGCAGAGAACGATGGCGACGAGTCGAGCGAGCTTCATGACCGACCTCCCGGAAGGTGCGTGTGCGGGTCCCCAACTGGGCCCGCCGGTGCGTGAAGTAGCATCGGCAAACGTGCGAGAGAGGGTGTCATCGGGCATTCGTGCCGGTGTCAACCAAGTGCAAAAGCTCCGCGATCCGCGCGGCCCGAACTCCGATCACGTCGGCGCGTTTCGCCGCCGTTGACGCACCCGGAGTCGCTCCTTAGTGTGCGACGAGCCCTCATGGCACGACGCCGATCCGCCCCATCGAAATCGCGAGCGCCCCGCGTGCTCGCCGCGCTGGCCATCCTCGCCCTGGTGATCTTCATCGGTGGCGAGGTATTCGCGTTCGCCACCTCCGACCACGGGCGCGTCCTGCTTTACCGGCACCTGCACCTGGGTGATCGCGCGCAGATCGTGCGCATCGTCGCCAAGGGCGTGCGCGAGGGTCTCGCCGACGCCCGCCTGCCCGGAACGGCCTGGCGCGAGGACGTGGCTGCGAGCCCCGCCGGCGGCACCCCGCACTGGCGCGTCGATCTGCAGCCCGACGGCGCGCCGCTGCAGGTGAACTATGCGGTCACGCAGGCCGTCGAGCGCGCCGGAGCGCAGGTGCTCTCGGGCCGCGAGGACGCCGGCGAGGGCGGCGCGCTCACGGTGCGGCTCGCGATCGGCTTTCCCGGCCGCGTGCTGCACGAGGTCGTCATCGCGCGGCCCGGCCGCGTGCACCACGAGGACGAGCCGCCGGCGCCGATCCGCATCGCGCTCGTGCTCGTCGGCGCCGCCGACGCGCCGGACGCGGCGCGCGAACTGCTCGCGCGCGACGAACCGTTCGCGCTCGCGGTGACCGGCATCGCGGACGGACGCGCGGCGCTGCGCAAGCTGGCGCGCGCGCACGGCCACGAGGTCGTGCTGCAGGTGGCGATGGAGCCGGAGAACTATCCGCGCGTGAACCCGGGGCCGGGCACGTTGCTCGTGAGCTGGCCCTCCCACCGCATCGAGGGCTCGCTGCGCGACCAGCTCAAGGACGCGGGCGACGTCGCGGCCGTGTCGAACTTCATGGGCTCGTTCGCCACGCAGGACGAGCCGTTCATGACCGCGTTCTACCGCGAGCTGCGCAAGCAGGGCGTGGGCTTCCTGCACGTGCAGCCGGTGCCGCGCTCCGTGTGCCGCTCGCTGGCGGCGAACCTCGGCGTGGCGTACGACGAGCCCGACGCGACGCTCGATCTCGAGGCGCGCGAGTCGAAGACGACGGCGCTCGAGCGCGCGTGGAAGTCGGTGCTCGATCGCGCCGAGAAGCGCGGGCGCGCGATCGTCGTGCTGCGCGTGACGCCGACGTCGGCCAAGTGGCTCGCCGCGGCGCTCGAGCCGAAGGCGCGCGGCGCGGTGACGATCGTTCCGCTCACGAGCCTCGTGCACCAGCCGTCGCGTCCCGAGTGACACCACGCGAATCGCGCCGCGACGCGCGCGTGATCGTGGGCGGGCGTGCTATCCTGCCGCGGCCATGATCGCGGGACAGGACGTCCTCACCGACTTCGAACGCGCCAGCCGCACCGAGTGGCGCCTCGCCGACGGCCTCGGCGGCTATGCCGCGGGGACCGTTTCGGGCGCACCCACGCGGCGCACGCACGTGCAGCTCGCTTCCGCGGGCACGGCCGGCGTCACGGCGCTCGTGCTGCGCTTCGAGGAGAAGCTCGCGCTCGGCAGCGCGGTCTACGACCTCGCCGCGACGTTCGCGTCCGGCCGCGCACGCGCCGGCGCCTTCGCCTCGCTCGAGCACTTCGAGGCCGCGCCGTGGCCCACGTGGCGCTGGCGCATCGAGGACACCGTGGTCGAGAAGTCGCTGCGTCTCGTCGACGGCCACGCCGCGCTGATGGCGACGTGGCAGCTGGTCGGCGGCACGGGCGCCAGGTTGAGCGTCGCGCCGCTGCTCACCGCGCGGGCGCCCGGCGCGCTGCTGCGCGAGAGCGCCGAGTTCCGCGGCGCGGCGCAGGGCATTCCCGGCCGCGTGCGCCTCGAGACGCTGCCCGGCCAGCCGGGCGTCACGATGTGGCACAACGGCGCGTTCATGCCCGCGCGCGGCTGGGCCCGCGCGCTGTCGTACCCGCTCGACTTCGCGTCCGAGGACGACGGCACAGCGCCCGAGATGCACGAGGACGGCTACCTGCCGGGCTGGGTGCAGGCGACGCTGGCCGCGCCCGGCGCGACGCTCAACGTGGTGCTCTCGCCCGAGGAATCGCTGTTCCGTGCGCTCGCCGGCGAGAACCGTCTCGGCTCGCCGCCCGCGCAGACGCTGCACGACTGCGTCGCCGCGCTGGCGCGCGGCGCGGGCGAGCGTCGCACGCAGTGGAAGCGCCACGCGCTGGCCGGCGCCGACTTCACCGCGCGCCAGGCCGCCGCCGCGCACGGCGGCGACGAGGGCGCGAACGCTCGCCGCGCCGAACCGCTCGTGGACGCCGACGATCCGGTCGCCGGCGCCTGCGTGCCGCGCCTGCTCGAAGGCCTCGTGCGCCGCCACGGACGCGTATCGCTCGCGAGCCGCACGCCCGGCGCCGACGAGCGCGGCGTCGACGTGCTGCGCGGAGCCGCGGCGCTCGTCACCGTGCGCGCGTTCGAACCCGCGCGCGCGATCGCGAGCGGCTACATCGACTACCTCGACGAAGGCCTCGCGCCCGAGTCGTTCGCCGCCACCGACGGCGCGCCGCGCTACGGCGATCCCGAGCCGTCGCTGTGGCTCGTGCACCTCGTCGACCTGATCGCGCGCCGCTCGCAGACGACGCCCGCCGAGGACGCCTTCCTGCGCGATCGCGCGTGGCCCGCGCTCGAAGGCGTGCTGCAGCACCTGCGCGCCGGCTCGCGTCACGGCGTGCGCTGCGATCGCGACGGGCTGCTGTGGTCGGGCGAGGGCGACGCCGCGTGCGCGCGCGCCGGCACGAACGCGCTCTGGTATCACGCGCTCGTGGCGATGGCGCAGCTCGGCAAGCTGCTCGGCCGGCGCGAGAACTCGGCGTTCTACCTCGCGTGGGCGCACGCGCTGCAGCAGCGCTACCCGGAGATCTTCTGGGACGCGACCACCAACGCGCTGTTCGACGCGATCACGCCGGCCGGGCCGGTGCGCGGCGTCTCGCCGTCGCAGCTCTACGCGGTGAGCCTGCCGCCGTCGCTGCTCGCGCCGCCGCAGGCGCGCGAGCTGGTCGCGACGCTCGAGCGCGAACTGCTCACACCCGGCGGGCTGCGCGCGCGCCCCGACGAGCCGGCCGCCGACGCGGCGTGGCTGGGCGCATGGGCCGCGGCGCGCGGCCGCGCGTTCGGCCGCGAGGGCGGCGAGCGCGCCGCGATCGCGCGCCGCTTCGCCGCCCTCGCGTCGGGGCCGCAGGCCGACCCGCTCGCTTCCGCCGAGCTGCTGCGCGGCTGGATCGAGGACGGCGACCCGGCCCAGCTCGCGCCCGCGTTCGCGCGCTGAGCGGCCGGCCCTCCCGAGTGCGTTTTGGCCGCATTCCGTGCGTCACCGTGTCACACGTGCGCTACAACTTGTCACCCCTCGCGGGTACCAACGCGTTCGCGCTCGCACGCGATCGGCACGCGGCTGACGCGCAACTTTCGTTCTGACAACGCAGGGTTCGTCGATACGTCGCGGCCTGCGCCCCACGCGGAGGTGGGCACGCGGATTGCCTAGAGAGCGAGCGGACGTGATACCGCCGCATATGGGTGCGGCACCAACGAGGATCACGTCCGGGCTCGTACCCACTCCGCGAAAAGCGCCGCCGTCCGGCACGTCGGCGGCGCCGCGGAGGTTCCCCCGGCGCCATGCGCGAAACACGGCGCGAAGTGATACAGCAACGGCGAACGCCGCGGACTCGGCACCTCCCGGTCCGCGGCGTTTCGTATTCGGGCGTTCACGCGGGGTTGGCGCGCGTGGCTCGCGGGGTCGCCGCCGAGCGATCGTGGACACGAAGCGGGCAGGCACGCCGCGCGTCGCGCCGCCGCGTCACTCCGGGCGCAGCAGCGTCGCCGACATCATCGTGAGGTCGTCGCGCTCGACCCAGCCGAGCTGCTTCCAGAACTCGAAGCCGCCGGGGTTGTCGCGCAGCACGAACAGGTGGCACTTGGGCAGCCCCTGCGCGCGCATCACCTCGAGCCCGCGCAGCGCGAGCGCGCGGCCGATGCCGAGCCGGCGCGCGTCCGCCGCGACCGCGAGGTGGTGGAGATAGCCGCGGCGACCGTCGCTCGTGCACAGCACCGCGCCGACGATGCGGCCGTCGCGCCGCGCGACGAAGCTCAGGCCGGGGCTGCGTGCGAGGCAGTCGCACACCATCGCCTCGGTCTCGCCGAAGAGGCCGATGCCCTCGCACGCGCGCCAGAGCGCGAACACCTCCGCCACGTCCGCGGCGGTGAAGGGCGCGACGTCGAACGCCGCGCCCGTCGCGCCGCCGGTGCCGGCCGCGCCGCTCAATGCTTCGCCGTGTCGGCGGGTGCGGGAGCGGGCGTCGGCGCCGGTGCGGGCGCCGGCTTCTTCGCGCCGCCGAAGAAGCCCTTGAGCACGCCGCCCGCCGCGTTGCGCAGGCTGTCGCGCGCGGCGTTCAGCTGCTGCTGTGCGCTCACCTTCTTAGCGCTGTCGGCCGCCAGCCCGAGCCGCTGCGCGAGCGCCTGCTGCGCCGCGGCCTTCGCGTCGGCGGCGAGCTTGTCGCGCTGCTCGGTGAGCGCCTGCGAGGCGCGGCCGGCGAGCCGGTCGCGCATGGCGCGCGTGTCCCACGCGATGCGCGGCGACTTCGCGGTGCCGGTCACGCGCAGGTCGAGCAGCATGCGGCCCTGGTCGTCGGCGAGCGCACCGGCCGCGAGCGCCGAGCGCGCGTTCAAGGCCGCGACCGCGTCCGGCGGCAGCGTGACGCTGACCGCGTAGTCGAGCGCTCCGTCGAAGCCGACCGCGCCCGAGAGCTTCCACTCGCCGCTCGAACCGTTGAGCACGACCGGATCGGTGACGAGCCGGCCCTGCTCGATGCGCATCGGCAGCTTGAGGTCGTGGAACTTCACTTCCTTCAGCTGCGGGATCTTCACGTACTGCGCCACCGCTTCGAGCGTCGGGCCGGGGCCGAGCTGGCCCTGCAGCAGCGACGCGAGGCCGACCAGCGTGAGCGAGCGCTTCACGTCGTCGGGCGTCTGGCCGCGGCCGGAGAAGTCGATGTTCGTGTCGATCGTGCCCTGCAGCAGGCCCTTCGCCGGCGTCCACGCGGCGAGGATGTCGTTCGCCTGCGCGCCGGCGATCTTCGCCTTCACCGCGTACACGGGCTTCGCGGTGTCGCGCAGGTCGAACCTGGCGGTACCGCTCACGGTGCCGCCGTAGCCGACGAGCGAGAACGCGGGCGACTCGAGCGCCGCGGGCGCGAGCGCGACCTGCGCCGCGACCTTCGTCACGTCGAGCTTGCCCTGCTTCAGCCGGTCGATCGCGACCTTGCCGCCGCCGCGCGCGTTGGGCAGGAACGGCGCGCCCGGCGTGGTGGGCAGCAGCTCGGCGAGGTCGAGGTACGGCGAGCGGAAGTCGAAGTCGACGCCCGCGGGCGGCACCGAGTCGGGCTTCGCCATCAGCGCGAGCGGCCGCGTCACGTTCGCGTCGAGCGTGAACGACGACTGGCCCGCCTTCGCGGTCAGACCCTTCACGGCGGCGCGCTGCGGCGAGAGCAGCACCACGCCGTTCACGTCGGTGATCGGCTTCGGCAGGTCGGGCTTCGCGACGCCGACGCCGTGCAGCTCGGCGCGGCCCTCGAGCGCCATCGCGCCGGGATCCTTCGCGCGGCCCGAACCGCGCACGTCGAGATCGACGCGGCCCGAGAGCTTCGTGCTCGCGTCGCCCGTCTGCTGCGCGAGCAGCGGCGAGACGGCCGCGAGGTCGAGGTTGCCCTGCACGGCGAAGCGCACGCTCGGGTCGGCGAAGTGCTGCGCGGCGAGCTGCGCGCGCACCGGCTGGCCGGCGACGGTCGCGCGCAGGTCGCCGATGCCGACCGAGTCGGGAGCGAAGCGCGCCTCGAACGCGAGCCCCTTCACGTCGGCGGGGGCGCCCGCGTACTTGAATGCGGCGCCGTCGACGCGCAGCCAGCCCGCGATCGACGGGAGCGCGGCCGCCGCGCCGGGCGCGGAGGCGGCGCCGAGCACGCGCAGGTCGAACGCCATCGTGCCGCTGCCCGAGAGGCCCTTCACCGCGGGCGCGTCGGCCACCGCGACCCACGCGAGCACCTCGCCGAAGTCGAGGTGGTCGGCGCGCGCGCGCAGGTCGAACTTCGCGTGCGGGCCGACGTCGTCGACGAGGCCCGAGAGCCCGAGCTGCGTCTTGCCCAGCGTGAGCGCGAGCTTCTCCAACGCGAGCCGGTTCGCCTTCGCGTCGAACTTGCCGGCGTGCTCGACGTGGAAGACGAGCTTCGCGAGCCCCTGATTCAGCTCCGCGAGCTTCGTCGCCGTGAGCGGCCCGAACGCGAGACCCGTGACGTCGGTGGCGCCCGAGGTGGCGATGCGCTGGCCGCCCTGCTCGACGGTGAGACCCGTGTTCGTGGCGATCCCGAACGCGGTGCGGCGTCCCGAGCGCAGGTCGTCGACGAGCACGCGGCCGCCGCGGATCGCGAACGTGCGCACGTCGAGGTCCATCGCCGGCGCTTCGGCGCCCGGCCTGGGCGGCGCGCCGAGGCTGTCGAGGTTGCTCGTGCCGTCGGCGCGCAGCAGCAGGTGCAGCGCCGGGCGCTCGATCGTCAGCCGCTCGACCTTCAGCTTGTGCGAGAGCAGCGCGAACACGTCGAGATCGAGGTAGACCGCGTCGGCCGCGAACGCCGAGCCGCGATCGAAGCCGCCCGGCTCGGCGAGCTCGGGCTTCGAGACCGTGAGCCGCACCGGCGGCCACAGCCCGATCGACGCGTTCGCGAAGCGCACGTCGCGCGAGAGCGCCGCGTGAAGCTGCGCTTCGACGAGCGCCTTCACCTTCGCGGGCGGGAAGAGAACGGCGAGCACGACCGCCGCGATCGCGACGAGCGCGACGAGGGCGGCGACGACGATCAGCGCGAGGCGCGCGAGCGGGGACTTCGAACGAGGGTCGGACATGGGCCGCATTCTAGCCCGCGAACCGGCCGCGTCGAGTCCGGGGACGGTCTCGTGCGGTCGCGCGTGGACGTTCGCGCACCCGCGCGCGCAGCCGCGATTGCCTGAGCGCGCGGCCCCGCGTACAGTCGCGCCCTCATGTCCGACACCGTCGAGAAGGTTCACGCCACGCTCCGGGCCCACCGGCTCGTCGCCGTCATTCGCGCCGCCACGCCCGAGTCCGCGTACGACGCGGCGCTCGCCGTCGTGCGCGGCGGCATCAAGCTCGTCGAGATCACGTTCACCGTGCCCGACGCCCCGATGGTCATCACCAAGCTCGGCGGCGCCGACTTCACGGTCGGCGCGGGCACCGTGCTCACGATCGAGCAGGCGAAGGCCGCGCTGGAGGCAGGCGCCGAGTTCCTGATCGCGCCCAACGTCTCGGCCGGCGTGGCCGGCGTCGCGCGCGAGAGCGGGACGTTCTACTGCCCCGGCGCGTACACGACGACCGAGATCCTCGCCGCGCGCGAGGCCGGCGCACACGTCGTGAAGGTGTACCCGGTCGGCGTCGCGGGCGGGCCGGACTACATCAAGGTGGTCCGCGATCCGCTGCCCGACGTGCCGATGCTCGCGGCCGGCGGCACGAACATCGACAACGTGCTGCCGTTCCTCGCCGCGGGCTGCGTCGGCGTCGGCCTCGGCGCCGCGCTCGCGGATCCGGCGCTCGCCGCCGCGGGCCGCTTCGACGCGATCGAGGAGCGCGCGGCCGTGTTCGTGAACCGCGTGCGCACCGCGGCGCCCGGCAGCCTGCGGACGTGACGCGACGCTTCGCGGCGCTGCTGCTGCTGATCGGCCTCGCGGCCGCGGCGACGGCGGCGCGGGCGAGCGTGGAGGAGTTCGCCTCCTTCGACGTGACGTCGCAGGAGCAGGACGACGAGAACGCGATCGACCACTACCTCGCGCGCGCCCCCGATGCGTGGCGCGACGAGTGGGACGCGGCGCCGACCGCGCTGCGCGTCGACCAGGGCTGCATGACCGCGGCCGCGTGGTATCAGGCGAACGAGTTCAAGGCGCGCGCGCCGATGGGCGCGCACACGTGGCTCGACGTGCAGTACCTCGATCACACGGACTTCGAGCAGACGTGGCGCTGGATGCAGTTCGACTTCTGGGCGGCCACGAAGCGTCGCGGCGCGTTCGGCCTGCGCTACCGGCCGGCGCAGAACAAGAGCCAGCAGGATTTCGCACTGCTCTGGCGCGGCGGCGACGAGCGCTCGCGGCTGCGCGTGGACGCGGCCTTCACGGTCGAGGACATGTTCAACACGCTGTGGGAATTCCGTCAGTCGCAGGTCGGCGACCACTGGGAGCCGTATCGCGTTCACCCGTTCGAGCCCGAGCTGCGTGTGCTCGCGCGCGGTGCGAGGCACCGCGTCGAGGTGTCGGGCAAGTGGCTGACGCCGTCACGGCGCGAGATCGTCGATCCCGATCCGGCGCGCGCGGGCAGCGTCTCGCTGTGGGGCAGCCGAGCGTTCGCGCTCGCCGAAGTGACGCGCGGCGCGTGGACCGGCCTCGCGCGCTTCGACGCGCTGCAGGCGCGATCGGCGCAGCGCTTCGATGCGCTTCCGGGCGACGGCCGCAGCGATCGGCGGCGGTGGATCGCCGAGGCCGCGGTGCGTCGCGCGATCGGCGATCGCTGGCGCGTCGAGGCGCGCTGGCTCTACATGCGACGCGCGCAGGACTGGCGACCGCCGATCGCGAGCGCATCGTTCGATGCACTGGACCGGCTCGCCGCGGGTGAAGTGGACTACAAGGCGACTCCGAATTGGCACATGCGGATGGGATTGCTTTACGATCGCATCGCCATCGCTCGAACGGGCGATCCCCCCTGGTTCACGTTCGGCAGCCGCAAGGAGTCCCGCGCTTTCATCGGCCTGCAGGCGCGGGCCGGCAGAGTCCGGTTGCAGGGCATCGAAGGCATCGAGCTCGATTCCGAGCCTTACCCGGTGACCTTCCATCACGACAAAGGCTTCCTCGCCCTGCAGACGACGTTCTAGCCCCACAGGCCACCTGACCCCTCGGGAGGACCGGTTCATGAAAGGCTTCATCGATTTCCTCAAGCAGACCAACGCCCTGGCGCTCGCCGTCGGCGTGATCATCGGCGGCGCGGTCGGCAAGGTCGTCGGCTCGCTCGTCAGCGACATCCTCATGCCGATCATCAGCCTCGGCATGCCGGCCGGCGACTGGCGCGAGACGAAGATCGCGCTGACGCACAAGGCGGACGGCACGATCGACAAGGCGATCGGCCTCGGTTCGTTCTCCGGCGCCGTGATCGACTTCGTCATCATCGCGTTCGTGGTCTACATGATCACGAAGTCGCTACTGAAGCCGGCTCCGGCGGCGCCCGCGCCCGCGACCAAGGCGTGCAAGGACTGCCTCGAGAGCATCCCGGCCGCGGCGAAGAAGTGCCGCGCCTGCGGCAGCCCGCAGGCCTGATCGATCCGCAGCACCGCTCGCCCCTTCGCTCCGGCCGCACGCGCGGCCACGAGCGGAGGGGCGTCGCGTTTCAGGCCGTGGGCGTGCCCGCGACGATCTCGGGCGCGGGCGCGGCGAGCGTCTCGCGCACGCGTCGCGCGAGCGTCTCGATCGAGAACGGCTTCGGCATGAACGCGAAGCCGCCCGCGGCGTGCGGGCCGCTGCCCGTCGCGGCGTAGCCCGACATCAGCAGCACGCGTACGCGCGGCCGTGCGACGAGCGCGCGGTTCGCCAGTTCGCGCCCGCTCATGCCCGGCATGACCATGTCGGCGATGAGCAGATCGACGTCGCCCGCGTGCCGCGCGAGCATCGCCAGCGCTTCGTCGGCGCGCTCGGCGGCGATCACGACGTAGCCGAGCCGTGCGAGCATCGCGCTCACGAGCCCGCGCACCGATGCGTCGTCCTCGACCAGCAGCACGGTCTCGTGCCCGCCGATGCCACCCTCGGCGACCCTCGCCGACGCAGGCACCTCGATCGCCGGGAGCAGGATGCGGAAGCGCGCGCCGCGGCCCGGCGCACTCGCGACCTCCACGCGGCCGCCGAACTGCTGCACGATGCCGTAGACGGTCGCCAGGCCGAGACCGGCGCCGCGGCCTTCCTGCTTGGTCGTGTAGAAGGGCTCGAACACGCGCTCGCGCGTCTCGGCGTCCATGCCGACGCCGGTGTCCGCGACCTCGAGCACGACCAGGTCACGTTCGCCGGGCACCGTCGCCGCTTCGCGCGACGTGGCGATCGTGAGCAGGCCGCCGTCTGGCATCGCGTCGCGCGCGTTGAACGCGAGGTTCACGAGCACCTGCTCGAGCTGGCCCGCGTCGGCGAGCACCCAGCCGGGCTTCGCGTCGGGACGCGTGACGATCTCGATGTCCTCGGGCACGAGCCGGCGCAGCAGCGGGCCCATGCGCTCGAGCAGTGCGTTCATGTCCTGCTCGGTCGGCTGCACCGGCTGACGGCGCGCGAACGCGAGCAGCTGGCGCGTGAGGTCCGACGCCTGCTCGGCCGCCGCGAGCGCCTGCGTGAGATAGGCCTGCTCCTCGGCCTCGGGCGGCAGGCCGGACGAGACGAGGTCCATGTAGCCGATCATCGCGGTGAGCATGTTGTTGAAGTCGTGCGCCACGCCGCCCGCGAGCCGGCCGATGCTCTCCATCTTGTGCGCGTGCCGCAGCCGCGACTCCAGCTCGTGGCGCGCCGTCACGTCGCGCACCTGCATCAGCTGCCCGTGCAGCGCGCCCGGCGAGTTCGCGGGAATGCACGCGACCTCGAACACGCGTCCGTCGAGGTGCCGGATCTCGAGATGCAGAGGCCGCGCGGCCTCGGCTGCGGCGCGGCAGCCGCCGCGGAAGCTCTCCGGGCGCTCGACGTGGGGCGCGACCGCGGCGAAGAGCTCCTCGCGCGTGCGCCCCATCACCGCCTCGGGCGTCAGGCCGAAGAACTCCTCGATGCGTCGCGTCGCGTAGATCAGCCGGCCGCGCTCGTCGACGAACGCCGTCGCCTCCGGCAGGCTGTCCATGAGCGCCGTCAGCAGCGCGTTCGCTTCGCGCAGCCGCTCCTGGCCCGCGTGGCCGTCGAGCGCGGTGGCGATGAGGTCGGCGACCGCCACCGCTTCGCGCATGCGGTCGTCGGCGTACTGCTCGCTCGTGCCGCCGTACAGCATCAGCTTGCCGATCAGCCGCCCGCGTGCCTGCAGCGGCACGAACGCGAGGCGCTCGATGCCTTCGGCGCGCAGCACGTCGCGCAGCGAGCCGAGTTCGCCGGCCGCGCGCGGATCGAGCACGACGATCGGCTCCGGATCGCGCGACTCGCGCGTCCACGGCGAGTGCCCTTCGACGGCCGTGCGGTAGGCGTCCGACAGGCCGCGGAACGCGCGGAAGCGCAGCACGCCCGCGTCGTCGAAGATGAGGATGGCGGCGCGCTCGATCCCGAGCTGTTCGCGCACGCAGTCGAGGCCGGCCTCGCAGACTTCCGCGCTTTCGTGGGCGCGCGCGACCGCTTCCGCGAGCCGAAGGTAAGCCTGCATTCTCGACAGAGTCCTTTCCATCGACGATCTCCCGGAGCTCGGATACGACGTGCAAGGTGTCGGACGGGGAGTAGGCGACTGCAGGTTAGGAGCGCGATGCGGCCCTGTCGACCTGTAAATGAGCGGTTGTAAGTGAGCGGTCGGCCTCGCGGCCGCTCTTCTCTCAGATCGGCGACGCGCTCGCGACCGAATCCGCCCGCGCGACCGAGTCGCGCGCGGCGGCGGCGAGGCTGTCCGCCTCGGCGCGCGCCCGGATCGCCGCCCAGTCCGCGGCGTGATCGCGCGCGCACGGCTTCGCCGGCTCGGTGCCGGCGATGAAGTCGACGCGCAGCGGCGACGGACAGTCGCCGCGCGCGAGGCCGCCGGTGAAGGGGTCGATCCAGACCTGCTTCACGTCGGTGCGCCGAGGGAATTCCTCGGCGGGGAAACCCTCGAGCACCGTCGTCATCACGCGCGCCCACACGGGCAGCGCCACCCTGGCCGCGGGGCGCGACAGGCTCTGCGGCTGGTCGTAGCCGATCCACACGCCCGCCGCGAGCGTCGGCGTGAAGCCCACGAACCACGCGTCGTGATACTCGTTCGTGGTGCCGGTCTTGCCGCCGCACGGCCGCGTGAAGCCGTACTCGGCGCGCAGCGGATACGAGATGCCGAACACGACGACGTCCTCGAGCATGCCGCGCGCGATCACCGCGACGTCCTCCGGCAGCACGTCGATGCGCTTGCGCTCGGGCAGCGCCAGCGGCGCGCCGTGGCCGTCGAGCACCGCGCGCACCGGCGTCGGCTCGCGCCGCCAGCCGCCGTTGGCGAACACGGTGTACGCGTCGGTGAGCGCGAGCGGCGTCACCTCGTGCGTGCCGAGGCCGATGCTCGCGACCGCCTCCGGCTTGCCGAGGCCGAAGCGCTCGGCGTAGCGCGCCACGGTCGCGGGGCCGATCGCCTCGACGAGGTTCGCGGTCGCGAGGTTCAGCGACTTGGCGAGCGCCTTCGCGAGCGTGACGGTCTCGTGGTACTCGCCCTCGTCGTTGCGCGGCTCCCACGGACCCTCGGGCGTCGTGAACGTGCGGCGCAGGTCGGGCACCGTGCTCGCCGGCGTCATGCGCGTGCCGCCGCGACGCGGATCGATGGCGGCCGAGTAGACGATCGGCTTGATCGCCGAGCCCGGCTGGCGCAGCGCCATCGTCGCGCGGTTGAAGTCGCCCGCCGACGCGTCGCGCCCGCCGACGATCGCGCGCACTTCGCCGCTCGGGGCGTCGAGCAGCACGAACGCGCCCTCGAGCCGGCCCGCGCCGCGGCCGCGCCAGAGCTCCTGGTCGCGGACGCCCGAGGCGAGCGCGTCCTCGGCCTGCGTCTGCCAGACCGGATCGAGCGTGGTCAGCACGTCGAGGTCCCAGCCCTCGAGCGCGCCGTGCGGCAACTGGCGTCCGAGCGACTGCCGCAGGTAGCCGAGGAACGACGCGAAGCGCGGCTCGGGCGGCGGCAGCGGCGCGAGCTCGAGCGGCCGCGTCGCCGCGGCGACGGCGGCGGCGCTGTCGATCGCGCCCGTCTCGATCATGTCGCGCAGCACGAGCCAGCGGCGGCGCAGCGCGTTGTCGGGCCGGCGGAACGGCGAGTAGAGGTTGGGCGCCGGGATGACGCCGACGAGCAGCGCGCACTGGTCGAGCGTCAGGGAATCGACGGGGACGCCGAAGAATCGACGCGACGCCTCGGCCACGCCGCCGATGCTGCCCCAGCGATCACGCCCGAAGTAGACGCTGTTCAGGTACATCTCGAGGATGCGGTCCTTGGACAGCGTCCGCTCCATCACCACAGCCAGCACCATCTCGTTGAGCTTGCGGGCGAGGTTGCGCGCGTTGCCGAGGAACAGCCCGCGCGCCAGCTGCTGCGTGATCGTGCTCGCGCCCTGGCGCACGCCGCCGGCGCGCAGGTTGGTCGCGATCGCGCGCGCGTTGCCCTTCAGGTCGAGCCCCATGTGCGAGCGGAAGCGCCGGTCCTCCGACGCGATCACGGCCTGCTGGAGCGCCTTCGGCATGCGCGAAAGCGGCACGTACTCGCGGTAGACGCGGTTGGAGTCCGGCAGCACCGCGATGAGCAGCGGCTCGAGCGCCGGGGGCGCGGCGTTCGGCGGCGCGCCGCCGAGCTCGGTCACCGCGACGACACGCCCCGCGGCGAGTCGCACCCGCACGCGGCGCGGCGCCGGAGCACGGCCCGGCCACGTGCCGCGCAGCCAGAGGTCGGCGCCGTCGGCGCGCGGCGTCCAGTCGCCGGGCGCGCGCAGCACGGGCGATTCGCGGTAGCCGCGCGCCGCGAGCTCGGCGCGCAGGTAGGACGCGGGCGCGAGCGCGCCGCGCACGAGCGGCAGGTCCGCGGACCACACGCGGGCCGGGAACGACCACGACGGCCCGGTCGCGTGCCGGTCGGCGAGCGCGCGGATGCGCAGCACCAGCGGCACGAGCAGCGCGATCGCCAGCGCGACCAGCGCGCCGAGCACGACCAGCCAGCGGCGGCGCACGCGGCGCGGGGCGGCGGGCGGCGGTCCAGTCAGGGGGTCGGACGCCATGGCGGAGCATGCTAGCCCGCGGCGTTCATGCGAGGCCAGCGAGCCGGCCGCGGCGCGGGGCCTCGAACGGCGTCGCGTGGCGGTCCGCGTTCGTGCGCAGCGGCCGTGGCGCTCGCGCGCGACGGCGTGTCACGCGGCGCCGTCGCGATCGTCGCCCCGGCGCGGCCGCTTCGCGCTGGTCCTGCGCATCGCCGCGGCGGGGAACGCGGCCGCCGGCGTGCGGGCCCGCTCTGCGAGACTGCGCCGCGTCCGTTCGTTTCCGCGGGAGGTCTTCCCCATGCGCTCTCGATGGCTCGTCGCGCTGATCGTGTTCGCGGCACTCGCCCCGTCGCTCGCTTCCACCACGTTCGCCGCGTTGCCGCCGCTCGTGCCGCGCGAGGTGCTGTTCGCCGACCCGGCCGACGAAGCACCGCAGCTCTCCCCCGACGGCCGCTCGCTCGCGTGGTCGCATCGCGGCGAGAACGGCATCGCCGACCTGTGGGTGCGCGACCTCGCCACCGGTGAAGCGCGCGCGGTGACGCACGCCACGCGCAGCGTGCACGGTGCCGGGTGGACGCCCGACGGCCGCTGGCTGCTGTACATCGGCGATCGCAACGGCGACGAGAACCTGCACCTGTGGTCGGTCGAGGTCGCCACGGGACAGGAGCGCGACCTCACGCCGTTCTCCGACGTGCGCGTCGAGGGCGTGATGGGCGATCGGCACCGCGCGACCGAGCTGCTCGTGGGGCTCAACCGGCGCGACCGGCGCGTGTTCGACCTCTACCGCGTGAACCTCGAGACCGGCGCCATCGTGTTCGACACGCAGAACCCCGGCGACGTGCTCGGATGGGCGACCGACGAGCAGTTCCGCGTCCGCGGCGCGACGGCGCTGAACGCCGACGCGGCGACCGAGGTGCGCGTGCGCGACGACGAGCGCTCGCCGTGGCGCGCGATCGCGACGTGGCCGTTCGCCGAGGCGGGCTTCGACCGGCTCGATCGCATCGTCGGCTTCACCGACGGCGGGCGCGCGCTGTTCGTGCAGTCGTCCTCGGGTCGCAACACGACCGCGCTCGTGAAGATGGACGCGGCGACCGGGCGCGAGCTCGCCGTGCTCGCGCACGATCCGCGCTGCGATCTCTGGGGCGTCCCGAACGCGGCCAACGCGACGGTCCCGCAGGTGCTCACCTCGCTCGACGGCACGCGCGTGCTCGCGGCCGGGTTCGAGTGGCAGAAGCCCGAGTGGATGGTGCTCGATCCCTCGGTGGCCGAGGACTTCCGCCTGCTGGGCGCGATGTCGCCGGGTGGCGTGTTCACGATCGAGAGCCGCGATTCGTCGGACCGGACGTGGATCGTGCGCTTCGTCTCCGACCTCGACTTCGGCCAGCTCGTGATCTGGGATCGCACGGCGCGCACCGCGAAGCCCGTGTTCGCGACGCCGAACGAGCTCTCGCGCTGGACGCTGGCGCCGATGAAGCCGGTCGCGTTCACGGCGCGCGACGGCATGCCGCTGGTGGCGTACCTCACGCTGCCCGTGGGCGTGCCCGCGAAGAACCTGCCGCTCGTGCTCAATCCGCACGGCGGGCCGTGGTTCCGCGACGGATGGGGCTTCAACCCCGAGGTTCAGTGGCTCGCGAATCGCGGCTACGCCGTCCTGCAGGTCCAGTTTCGCGGCTCGACCGGCTTCGGCACGAAGTTCCTGAACGCCGCCGACCACGAGTTCGGTCCCGGCGCGGTGATGCACGACCAGCTCGACGCGATCGACTGGGCGGTGAAGCAGGGCATCGCCGATCCGAAGCGCGTCGGCATCATGGGCTGGTCGTTCGGCGGCTGGTCGGTGCTCGCCGGGCTCGCGTTCGCGCCCGAGCGCTTCGCGTGCGGCGTCGACGGCGTCGGCCCGTCCAGCGCGCGCACGCTGTTCTCGACGTTCCCGCCGTACTGGGGCCCGCGCCTGAAGCGCTGGATCAACCGCTTCGGCGACGTGCTGCACGACGACGCGCTCGAGCAGCGTCTCTCGCCGATCCACCACGTCGACGCGATGCGCGCGCCGCTGCTGATCGGCCACGGCGCGAACGACCCGCGCGTGAAGCTCGCCGAATCGGAGCGGATCGCGAAGGCGCTGCGCGCGCGCGGCGCCGACGTGAGCCTGATCGTCTACCCGGACGAAGGCCACGGCTTCGCGCGCTCGGAGAACAACCAGGACTTCTATGGCCGCGCCGAGGCATTCCTCGCGAAGCACCTCGGCGGCCGCGCGGAGCCCTGGAAGGCCGTGCCCGGCTCGACGGCCGAGGCGCACTGACGCCCGCGGGCCGGTGCGGCGCGCGCCGCGCCGGCCCGTCGCGAGCGCGAGAGGTGCGTGAAACGCGCGTTTCGCGAGGAAACCCGTTGCCGCGACCGCGGCGCGCTCCTTAGACTCTTCCGACCATGATCCGCTCGTTCGGCCACACGCCCTTTACGACCACGTTCGCCACGACGCCCATGACCGGCGCGGGCGAGCGGGGACGAGGCGTTCGGGCGAGCTGATCCCGAAACGATCCGAAGGCCCGCTCACCCGCACCGGGGAGCGGGCCTTCGCGTTTTCCCCGGTGTGCTTCCAGTCCCAGAAGGAGGAAGTCGCCATGTCCCAGCCACACGAACACCGCGAACCCGACCGGCACGCGCCGGGCGCCGACGCGAATCCCGCGGCGGTTCCCTGCGGCGCCGAGCCGTCTTCACCGCCGGCGCGCTCGCCCGAACGGCTGCGCGCGCGCATCGACGCGATCGACGCCGAGATCGCGCGCCGGCTCGACGAGCGCCGGCGCGTCGCGGTGGAGCTCGATCGCGCGCGGGCGGAGGCCTCGTGAGCGCGATCCGCATCGCCTATCAGGGCGCGCCCGGCGCGTTCAGCGAGGACGCGGCGCGCGCGTTCGGAGGCATGGCCGCGACGCTCGTGCCGTGCGCGAGCTTCGCGTCGACGTTCGACGCGCTCGCGCACGGCGAGGCGGACCGCGCCGCGGTGCCGGTCGAGAACACGCTCGCCGGCACCGTGCGCGACGTGGCCGAGTCGCTCGCCACGCGCGACGTCGCAATCGAGGCAGAGACGCGCGTGCGCATCTCGCACGCGCTCGTCGCGCCGCCCGGCGTGACGCTCGCGCGGCTGCGCCGCGTGCGTTCGCATCCGGTGGCGTTGCAGCAGTGCGAGCGCTTCTTCCGCGAGCACCCGGCGATCGAGCCGGTCGCGGCGTTCGACACCGCCGGCGCGGTCGCCGAGGTCGTGCGCGCGGCGCACGGCGACGAGGGCGCGATCGCCTCGGCGCGCGCCGCGGCGATCCACGGCGGCGTCGTGCTCGCGACCGCACTCGAGGACGACGCGGCGAACTGGACGCGCTTCCTGCTGCTCGCGCGCGCGGGCGAGGCCGCGCCGCCGCCGGAGATCGGCCCGCGCAAGACGACGCTGCTCTTCCGCACGGTGCACGAGCCCGGCGCACTGTGGCGCGCGCTCGGCGCGTTCGCCGAACGCGCGCTCGACCTGACGCGCATCGAGAGCCGGCCCGTGAAGGGCTCGCCGTTCGAGTACGAATTCCTGATCGAGGTCGTCGCCCCCGGCCCCGGCGCGGCGCTCGACGAAGCGATTGCCGCTCTGCGCGCCGGCTGCCGCAGCGTCCGCGAGCTCGGCCGCTACGCGCCGGCGGGCTGAACGCGAGTGGCGGCGGCGGCGCCCGAACGCGGGCGAAAGGTGCGCGAAGTCACGCGATCCCGCCGCGTGCGGGCCGCGGCCGGCGAGCGCGCGCCCGCGCCCCCTCCGCTTGCGCCGTGACGCCCGGGCCGCTTACTTTCCCGCGTCGACCCTGCATCGCCGTTTCGTGGTCCCGGTGACCGGGGCTATCGCTTCATCTCGCACAGGAGAATCTATGCGCGCGCGTCTCTGGTTCGTGCCGCTGGTCCTGGCCGTCCTCTGCGCGGCCGGGGCGGCCCTCGCCGAGCCGATCGGCCCCCACTGGCAGTTCACGCCCTTCGGCGGCTTCACCCTCTTCGACTCCAAGCTGCGCTATCCCGGCTCGTCGAACCCGCTCGCGGACAACCTGCACGTCGGCGGCCGCATCGGCTACCAGACGCGTTCGTGGATCGGCCTCGAAGCCGCGGCCGGCTACACGCCGACGACCGAGGACGTCACCGCCGCGCGCGACTTCGACTGGATGCACGCCTCCGGCAACCTGATGCTCTCGCCGGTGCGCGGCCGCTACGGCAACCCGTTCGTCTTCGCCGGCTTCGGCTGGACGCAGCTCAAGCCCGCCGCCGGCGACAAGGAGCACACGAACACGATCGAGTTCGGCGCCGGCCAGCAGCTGTGGATGACGGACGACATCGGCCTGCGCTTCGAAGCGCGCGACGTGTCGTTCAAGCCGCTGAACAACTACGGCGGCCAGTCGCACTATCACAACGTCGTGCTCGGCGTCGGCCTGACGTTCGCGCTCGGCGCGATTCCGCGCGACACCGACGCCGACGGCGTGCCGGACAAGAAGGACAAGTGCCCGAACACGCCCAAGGGCGCGACGGTGGACGCGACCGGCTGTCCGCACGACTCCGACGGTGACGGCGTGCTCGACGGTCTCGACAAGTGCCCCGGCACGCCCAAGGGCGCGAAGATCGACGCCGGCGGCTGCCCGATCGACTCCGACGGCGACGGCGTCTTCGACGGCCTCGACCAGTGCCCCGACACGCCCAAGGGCGCGAAGGTGGACGAGAAGGGCTGCCCGATCGACTCCGACGGCGACGGCGTCTTCGACGGCCTCGACCAGTGCCCCGATACGCCCAAGGGCGCGAAGATCGACGCGAACGGCTGCCCGATCGACTCCGACGGCGACGGCGTCTTCGACGGCCTCGACGAGTGCTCCGATACGCCCAAGGGCCTCAAGGTCGACTCGAAGGGCTGCCCGATCGAGGTGCTCGAGCGCGAGACCGAGCTGTTCGACACCGGCCTCATCCGCCTCGAGAACGTGAACTTCGAGACCGGCAAGGCGAACCTGATGCCCGAGTCGTACCCGACGCTCGACGCGGTCGGCGCGGTGCTGGCCAAGTGGCCGCAGCTCAAGATCGAGATCGGCGGTCACACCGACTCGCGCGGCTCGGCGGTCAAGAACCAGAAGCTGTCCGAGGCGCGTGCGGACTCGGTGCTCGCGTACGTGATGCGCAAGTACCCGACGCTGCAGGGCTCGCAGTTCAAGGTGAAGGGCTACGGCCTCAGCAAGCCCGTCGCGCCGAACACCACCGACCTCGGCCGCGCCAAGAACCGCCGCGTCGAGTTCGTGGTCGTGAACAAGGAAGTGCTGAAGAAGGAGATCGAAAAGCGCCACCTGCTTCAGCAGGGCGAGGGCGCTCCGGCGGACACGACGAACAAGTAGCCGCCACCGATCGAGGCGAATCGGGCGGGCCGGGACGCTGAACGTCCCGGCCCGTCGCCGTTTCCGGACGCGAATCCCGCGTTGACTGCCGCACTCGCTGGCGTACTCTGTCCGCGCGGATCCCCTTCGCAGCGGCCTGGGCCGGCCGCCTTTCCCCCGCGAAAGCTTGGCCTGCAGCATCGCAGGAGAGGGGTCGAAGGCGCCGCGGAACGATTCCCCCACGGCCCGCCACCGTCGTTCGTCGCGACGTCGCCCGCTCTCGTGCGCTGGCAGCCCCCGCAGGAGAGCCGCATGAGATGGGTGGCCGCGCTGTCGTTGTCGTTGCTGTTGGTCGGGTGCGCACGAAGCCTCCCGCTCCCGACGGAACCCGAGAGCTTCTCCGCGAGCACCGCATCCTTCGCGCGAACGGGCGCGCCGGAGTACACGGAAGGCACTCCGACCGGCGAGGCGGTCTATCGCACGGCTCCCATGGCGGACGAGGTCGCGCTGACCACGCCCGAAGCCAACGCCGTCGATCCCTGGACCACCGTGCAGGTCGTGAACGCGGACGGCGAGACGTGGATTCGTTACGAGTACACGTACTACACGCTGGAGGACGTTCCGACGGCGCCGGCCTACACCGGCGAGGAACTCGAGGCGATGGAAGCCTCGGGAGCGATCGGATCCACCACACGTCTCTACCAGTGCCGTCACGCCTACGCCTACGTCGCCGCGGGCAGCACGGGCGCTTCGACGTCCGCGCTGGCCGAAGGTGCGGTGCTCGGTTCGCCACCACCTCCGCCACCACCACCGCCACCGCCGCCGCCCGCGCCCGACACGTCGCGCACGAACCGCCCGCCCAGCGCCACGGGCTCGCCGCGCAGGTACATGACGTGGGGCGAGCTGAAAGCGCTCTACAGGTGAGACCATGCGACGCCACGTGATCTCGCATCGGCCTTCGTACGCATGGCGAGCGGTGTTCGCAGGGCTGCTGTTCGGATCGGCCGCGTGGGGACAGGACGCGGTCCTGCCCCCACCGCCTCCGCCACCGCCACCCGTTCGCGTCCCCGGTCCAGCCGTGTCCGCGCGGGAGTTCATCGCCTCTGCGCAGGGTGACAGCGTGCTGTTCGAACCTCGTCGATCGGTGCTCGCCGTCGCGTTCGATGCCCAGCCGGTCGGCGCCAGCGGACCCCGCCGGCTCCTCGCCGCGCCGGACGACGGGCGACGAACGACCGCACCGCCGTCTCGTCCGCACGGCGAGGCTCGCGTCGCGCCCATTCCGGACGGCGAAGCGCCATCGCCCGGCGCCGAGCGCCGGCCGGCGGTGTTCTTCTCCGTCGCGTCGACGAGGCAGGTGGGAGTGCTCGCGATTCCCGAAAGCCTGCCGGAGTACGCCGGCGAAGACGAAGGCGAACTCGCGGCCCTGTTCCGCGAACGCGCCCAGTATCGGAGCTGCCGCCTGTCCTCGCGCTCGCTCACGGCGTTCGCCATCCCGCACGACTGGTATCGACGCGCCGCGCTCGAGCTGCCCGACACCACCACGAGCTTCCGGCTCGTCTTCTTCGCGTACGGCGAGCCGGGCAGCGCGCGACCGAAGGTGAGCATGGCCGCGGTGACGGGCCCGCGCCTCGTCGCGGCGATGACTCCTTCGACCGGCGTTTCGCTCGACGCCACGGGCGAGATCGCGACCCTCGGCAGCGTGCGCCTCGTGACCGGAGGAGGCGTCGAGAAGATCGGAGGATCGCGGCGATGAGGCGACGCGGGGCCGTCGCGATCGTCGCGCTGGCGATGCTCGGATCACCGTCCCGGGCCAGCGTGACCGACGTGGGCGGATCGCAGTCCAGCGTGCTCGAGTTCCACTATCGCCGGACCTACGAGACGACCGGAACCTACACGCAGCACCGGCTCGCGCTGCCGACGGCCTACAACGCGCTCGCCGCGCACGACACGTTCGTCCCGCTCTGGGTCTCGCTCGAAACGACGGACTCCCTCGACGCGCCGGCGGACTGTGACGTGGCGCCCTACAACACGGGCGCGCTCAACAGCGGCGCGTGGATCACGCTCTACAACCCGCATCCGGGGACCAAGTACGTCTACCGCATCCACTGGGCGGTTCACGGCGTGGCGTCGTCGGCCGCGACCAGCGTCGACGCGCAGTGCTGTCGCTGGTCGCCCATGGCGACGTACTACCTCGATCCCACGCTCCACGTGGTGCTGTTCGATCCTGCGCTCGACGCGGCGCTGGCGGGCGCACTGGCGAGGGATCCCGTCGGTCCGCAGCCGGGCGTGCGGGGCGACCTCGAACGCATCGCGATGTGCGTCCAGGAGCTCGACTACCGAACGCCCGCTCCGGGCGTGCCCGACCGTAACTCGCACGAGGTCCTGATGGACGGATACGGAGACTGCGACGATCTCGTGAAGGTCCAATGCGCGTTGCATCGCGAATACGGCGTGCCCTCGCGCTGCCTGCTCACCGGCGTGCTCGACCTGGGCGCGCCGGGGCTGACGCAGCCCTCGTCGATCGGATTGCACGCGTTCGGGGAGTACTGGACGGGAACGTCGTGGGAAGGCTACGAGCCCCACGCGACCACGAACTTCCCGCTGGCCGACCAGTTGGTGATCGGGACGGGCGAGGACTTCGACGAGATCTACCCGCAGATCAACCTCGAGGCGTATCCGGTCACGCGCGGACCCGTTTCCTGCTCGGGCTCGCTCGTGCAGTCCAGCGTCGGCTCGTACGCGTGGATCGCGACGCGCGTCTTCGGCACCGCCCGGCAGTTCGCCGCACCGGCCCGTGAAACGCTCGGCACGTGTGCGGCCGGCACGCCGCACGACGTCGTCCGCATCCGCGGCGACGTCGCGTCCGCCCCGGGGCCCGTGCGCGGCGGTGTCGCGAGCGCGATCCGGCTCGACGGGAATCCCGCGCGCGGTGCCGTGCGCATGCACGTCCGCGTGTCGCGGCCGGCACGCGTCACGGCGAGGTTGTACGACGCCGGGGGCCGCGAGGTCCGCCGGTTCTTCGACGGCGCTCTCGCCGAGGGCGAACACGAAATGTCGTTCGTCGACGAGGCGCTCGCTCCGGGCGTCTACCACGTCCTCGTCACCTCGAACGGCGCGCGGCTCGGCTCGAGTCGGCTCGTCTACCTCGGGAGGTCCGAACCCTGATGCGGCCTCTTCCGCTCGTCGACGTGGCGCAGATCGGTCCGACCGCAGTACGGGCGGGATCGCCCGAAGGCGCGGCGCGCACGGCGCCGGCCCCGGGCCGCGCCATCCCACCCCGCCGCGGCCGGAAGCCGAGGGCGTTTCGCACGACGGTGGCCCCGGCGTCGGGCGGCCTCGAACGCTCCGGCGTCGAGACGTGGCGCAGAGCTCGACGCGCGCCGATGACTCCCGTGGAACCCTGGAGGGCGACCTCATGAGGATGCGCCGTCTGATCGTCGTCGGTGTCGTTGGTCTCGCTCTCGCCGCGTGCGCCCGGTCTTCCGGCGATCGGCTCGCGGACGCGTTCGCCTCGGCGACGCCGGCGTCCGCGGCAGTGCTCGCGGCGCAGCAGCGCGACTGCCTGCAGTACCCGGTCCGCAAGCTCGCCGACGGCTCCGAGGAATGGAACGCCGACTACGTGCGCTACTACCTCGTCTCGGAACGCGACCAGAAGCTCGCGCTCGGCGCCGACGGCAAGCCCGTCGCGTCCGGCGTGCTGCACAGCGACGTCGTGCGGCTCATGCAGCGCGGCACGATCCCCGGCACGGCGTGGACGTTCCGCGTGCAGCGATCGCTTCGCGTCGTGAAGGACGACAAGGTCGTGCGTGAATCGCCCTTCGTCACGGTCGACCTCGACGCCAAGGAGCTCGACCGGCTGCTGGCGCTCGACCGCGCCGCACGCTGACGACTCGCACGCACGCGAACGGGCCGGAGCATCGTGCTCCGGCCCGTCGTCGTGGCGCGGCGGTGCGCCGCGTGCCGCGAACGGCCGCCCGGCGTGATGCGGAGGCACGGGGGTGCGGGCGGCCGCGTCGCGGTCACTTCTTGGTCGCGCAGCTCGAGAGCCCGAACGGCAGGTAGAGCGGACACCAGCCCAGGAGCGCGGTGCCCAGCGGCACGATGCCGATCGCGCCCCACCACGCCTTGTTCGCGATCCCGAACCCGATCAGCGCCAGGCCCACCAGCACGCGCACCACGCGGTCCGCCGATCCCACGTTCCGGGTCATCTTGGCCTCCCCGCGGGCCGGGCCCGCGTCGCGGCGGACGCACCACGCGTCCGCACGGGGAGGATGTTCGCCGCCCGCGGCGAGGCGTTCCGTGACCGGGGTCACACAACCGCGATTTCGCGCCGCGGGCCGTTCAGGCGCCGGCGGACGCGCGTGCCGCGAGCCCGGCCTTGTCGAGCACGCGCACGCGGCCGCGGCCCAGCTCGACGAGGCCCGCGAGCTGGAACGACTCCAGCAGCCGGCTCACCGGCTCGCGGCCCGATGCGAGCTCGTCGGCGAGGTGCTGGTGCGTCACCGCGAGCTCGATGCGCCCCTCGGCGTCGACGCGGGCGAGCAGCGCGGAGGCGAGCCGGCGGTCGAGACGGTCGAACGCCACCGACGAGGCGAGCTCGAGCATGCCGCGCAGGCGGGTCGAGAACGCGTCGAAGACGAACTCGCGAAACGCCGCCGAGACGCTGGTGAGCCGTTCGAACAGCGGCGCCGGCAGGAACACGCCGGCGACGTCGCTCTCGGCGATGCCGCGCGCGGGATAGCTCGCGTGGCCGAGCAGGCAGCTCAGCGTGAGCACGCACGTCTCGCCGGGCCGCACGCGGTAGAGCAGCAGCTCGCGGCCGTCGGGCGCCGCGCGCGAGACGCGCACGAGTCCCGAGCCGAGCACGAGCATGCCGCTGCACGGGCTGCCCTCGTCGAACAGCACGTCCCCCGCGCCGCGGCGGATCACGGCGGCCTGCGCGTCGACGTCGGCCGCGAGGCCCGCGGGCCACGGCGCGAGGCCGGGCACGCGTTCGGCGAGTTCGAGGGAAGGGGCGCGATCGCTCACGCGCGCAATGTAGCGCACTCGCGAGAGCGAGACGCGGCGACCGCTCCGCGCGTTGCCGATGCGGGGAGTGGGAGCGGCCGTCGCGAGGCTCGCGGTTACTTCGCCGGCTTCCTCGTCGCGCAGGTCGAGAGACCGAACGGCAGGTAGGCCGGGCACCAGCCGATCGCGGCGGTGACGAGGGGCACGACACCGATCACGCCCCACCACGCCTTCGCGAAATAGCCCGCGGCGATGATGGCCAGCCCGACGAAGCTGCGCACCCAGCGATCCGCGCTGCCGACGTTCTTCTTCACGGCGATCTCCTCCCGGCCGAAAACGGACGTGCGCGGCGCGGGATGCGACGCGTCACGGGGTGAGAGGCGCGAGACGCCTCCCGGATTCACCGCCGGAGCCCATGGCGCGCTTGCGGCGCGCGCGCCGGGACGGCACATTCCGCGCGACGATCCTCCGGAGACCTCCCGATGTCCATCGACGACGAAAGCGAACTGGAAGCGTTGCGCGCCGCCGGCCGCGTCGTGCGCCGGGCGCTGGACGCGATGAGCGCCGCGGTCGCGCCCGGCGTGAGCACCGCGCGGCTCGACGCCATCGCGGGCGAGATCTTCCGCGCGCACGGCGCGCGTTCGGCCCCGCGGCTCGTCTACGACTTCCCCGGCGAAACGTGCATCAGCATCAACGACGAGATCGTGCACGGCATCCCGAGCGAGCGGCGCGTGCTCGCCGACGGCGACCTCGTGAAGCTCGACGTCACGGTGGAGAAGGACGGCTTCATGGCCGACGCGGCGGTGACGCGCGCGGTCGGCCGTGTGCCCGAGCGCACGCAGCGGCTGGTCGCGTGCGCCGAAAGCGCGTTCCATCGCGCGATGCGCGAGGTGCGCCCGGGCCGGCGCGTGTGCGACATCGGCGGCGCGGTCGAGGCGGAGGTGCGCAAGCGCGGCTTCCACGTCGTGCGCACGCTCACCGGCCACGGCATCGGCCGCACGATCCACGAAGACCCGATGGTGCCGAACTGGTTCGACCCGACCGCGCGCGAGTGGATCACGGAAGGACTCGTGATCACGGTCGAGCCCATCATCGCGCTGGGCACGGGCGAATCGTGGGAGGACTCCGACGGCTGGACGATCCGCACCGCGGACGGCTCGCCGTCGGCGCACTTCGAGCACACGCTCGTGGTCACGAAGGGCGCGCCGATCCTGCTGACCGCCGCCTGATCGCGGCGCAGCGCGCGCGTCAGCGAGCCGCGTCGGCGCTGCGGCGGAGCACGACGAGCGTCGCGTCGTTCGTGAGCGAGTCGGTGGCCGCCGCCAGCTCGTAGCCCGAGAAGACGCGCTTCTCCTCGTCGAGGCTGCGGAACGGATCGCCCGCACCCGCGTACGCGCCGCGCGTGCGCAGCACGCTCGCGCGCAGCACCAGCCAGCGCGGACGCTCGCGATCGACCACGTCCGTGTACCAGCCGGGGCCCTCGCGCCGGCGCGACGCGACCGCCGGCGTGACGAGGCCGACCTCGTCGATCATGCGCAGCGTCGGGTTGCGCCAGCCGATGGTGCCGATCGGTTCGAGGAACACCGCGTCGCCGGCATTCGCGTTGCGCTGCAGGTAGTCCGCGACGACGCCGAAGCGGCCGGCCTCGACGCCGGCGCGGCCGACGTAGAGCTTGCCGCCCTGCAGCCACGTGCCCGCGAGCATGACGGCCGCCGCGACGTAGACGTGCGGGCGCTGCAGCAGCCGCGGCAGACCCACGCTCGCGAGCCCGACCCACGCGAGGATCGGCGCCGCGAAGTACCAGAAGAAGTAGCTCGCGCCGACCGCGATCAGCGACACCCACACGATCACGAGCGCGGCGAGCGCGGACGCGAGCGCCGAGCGCCGGTCGGCCCAGAGTGCGGCGATGCCCGCGATCGCGCCGGGCGTCATCAGCACCACGAGTCCGGAAACGAGCTTCCCCTCCGACGTGCCGGGCTGGTAATGGAGCGGCAGCAGCCAGTCCCACCACTGCGGCGCGAGCAGCGGGCCCGGCGCGCCGTACACGGTCGCCTTCGCGAGAACGCTCTGCGGTACCGGCGAGCCGTAGTAGGCCGCGAGCACGAGCGCGGCGGCGACGCCGATGCCGGCGGCGATCGCGCGCTCGCGCCACGACGCCCACAACGCGAGCACCAGCGCCGCGAGCAGGCCCTCGGGGCGGAAGATCGCGAGCAGGCCGAGCGCGACGCCCGCCGCAACGTGACGGCGCTCCAGCAGCGTCGCGGTGAGGCCGACGAGCGCGATCATCGCGCCCATCTCGAGCCCGGACGCGACGAGGCCGGAGAAGTACGTGAGCGCCACGAAGAACCAGGCGAAGCACCAGGCGCTCGTGCGCGAGGCGTGGCGCTCGAGCAGCGAGCCGAACGTGAACAGCGTGACGACGTCGGCGAGCAGAAGCGTCGCCCGGGTCCAGAACACCGGATCGGCGCCGACCTTGATCCCGAGCGCGATCCACGCCATCCACGGCGGCGACGTGAAGCCGAACACCTTCTCGCCGGCGCTGAACACCGGGCCGAGCCCGTGCGCCCAGTTCGCCGCGAAGCGGAAGGTGATGAGCGCGTCCTCGCTCGCCCACGGCGTGCGCAGCCACATCACCCCGCGCGTCACGAGCAGCACGATCAGCGGCACGAGGTACGGCCCGCGCGGATCGAGCCACGCGACGGGCGGCGACGGCGGCGCGGCGGCGCTGGCCTTCGCGGAAGGCGTGGCGGAAGCGGGCTTGCGCGCGCGGCTCACGGCCGGCGCTCTTCGACGCGGAGGGGACGATGGGTGGGCATGGTGGCGAAAAGACTACCCGCCGCGCGCGAGGCGCCTCAAGCACGACGCGCGGCAGCGCGCACGCCGCGCGAGGGTGGCGCGGCGGCGCGAGGG